>Ga0326727_10000281_pt1 | contig 216465 bp, 201 predicted proteins | sample MB2enrmetagenome_FD_207643 | JGI IMG/M metagenome (GOLD analysis project Ga0326727, IMG submission 207643) | Lab enriched peat soil microbial communities from McLean, Ithaca, NY, United States - MB29MY | ecosystem: Environmental > Terrestrial > Soil > Wetlands > Peat | place: USA: New York... | reverse complement strand
TCCTCGACGGTAAGTGATTTGGGCCGGCCGGGACCTCGGTGAACCTCCTCCATGGCCACCTCCTTTGCCTGTTAAGCAAGGATGTGACTATTTTTGTACTTTGTCAATTTATTTTGCAGACACCCTCCAAGACCCTATAACAGTTTTTATATGTCTATTCATATCCTATTTTATTCTCTCCCCTTGGCCGTCACCGACCCACGTGGATCCGGGGCACCCGGGCGTGCAGGTGGGTGCACACGTCCGGCTGGGTGGTGCCGTAGCGTGCCGCCAGGTCGTGCAGGCCGATGGCTTCGCCCCCCTGGGCGCCGACGAGCACCACTTCCTCCCCCTCCGGGAAGCGGCGGGGCAGGCGCACCATGCACTGGTCCAGGCACAGGTTCCCCACCACCGGACAGTGCACCCCGCCCACCAGCACCTGGTTGCCCGACCCCCGGCGCAGGCCGTCCCCGTAACCCACCGGCACCACGCCGATCCATTCCTCCCCCTGGGTGACGTAGGCCTGGCCGTAGCCCACTCCCCAACCGGGCGGCAGCTGCCGGCAGGAGGCCAGCCGGGCCTTCCAGGCCAGGGCCGGACGGTAGCCCGGCCCCAGGGGCAGGTCCAGGCGGATGCGCAGGCCCACCACCAGGTTGGCCACCCGCACCAGGTCATGGCGGGTCTCCGGCAGGAAGAAGGCGGCGGCGGAGTTGGCCAGGTGCGCCCAGCGCGGGCGCAGGGCGGCCTGTTCCAGGGCCGCCAGCCCGCGCCGGAAGCGGTCCGTCTGCACCCGGTTGTGGGGGTGGTCCGGCTCCTCCGCCAGGGCCAGGTGGCTGAACACGCCGTCCACCCGGATGCCCGGGGCCTGGGCGGCTTGCCGGGCGAAGGGGACCAGGTCCTCCACCGGCACCCCCAGCCGGCCCAGCCCCGTGTCCACTTTCAGGTGCACCGCCAGGGGCCGCCCGGCGGCCCGGGCCCGGGCGGTGAACCGCTCCAGGCAGGGGCCGCTGTACAGGGTGAGGGTGACGCCCGAGGCGATGGCCTCGTCCACCTCCTCCCCGGTGGCCATGCCCAGCACCAGGATCGGGGTGTCCAGGCCGGCCTGGCGCAGCGCCCGGGCTTCCCCGCAGCGGGCCACCCCCAGCCAGGACGCCCCGCCGCGCACCGCCGCGCGGCCCACCGCCACCGCTCCATGGCCGTACGCGTCGCCCTTCACCACGGCCATGAGGGGGGTGGCGGTGTCCTGGATGACCCGGGCGCAGTTGCCGGCCACGGCCTCCAGGTCCAGTTCGATCCAGGTGGGGTGGGAGGAGACCGAAGGCGCCATGGTGTGGTCCGGGGGATATCCCTACCTTACAATCCTTTCAAGCATCAGGAGGCGGTCCATGCTCCAGGCCAAGGGATCCACCCCGGCGACCGGACCTTTCACCCCGGCCCTGTTCGCGTTCCTGCGGGAGCTGAAGAAGCACAACGACCGGGAGTGGTTCCAGGCCAACAAGGACCGCTATGAAGAGGACGTGAAGGAGCCCATGCTCCGCTTCATCGGCGCCTTCGCGGGCCCCCTGGAGGGCCTGAACCGCAACCTGCTGGCGGACCCCCGCCCAGCGGGCGGGTCCATGTTCCGGATCTACCGGGACACCCGCTTCGCCGGGGACAAGAGCCCCTACAAGACCAACGTGGGCGCCCACTTCCGCAACCGCCACTGCACCCGGGACGTGCACTCCCCGGCCTTCTACCTGCACCTCCAGCCGGGGGAGAGCTTCGCCGCCGCGGGGCTCTGGCACCCGGACCCGGCGGCCCTGCGCAAGGTCCGGGGCAGCATCGTGGCCCGGAGCCGGGCCTGGAAGGCGTTGCGGGAGGGGGGCATCGAAGTGACCGGAGATTCCCTGCAAAGGGTTCCCCAGGGCTTCGATCCGGACCACCCCTGGGCGGACGATCTGCGCCTGAAGGACTTCTACACTTACGAGCCCATCAGCGACCGGGACGTGTGCGCCCCGGACTTCATGGACTGGTTCACCGGGAGCTGCCGGCGGAACCTGCCCTTGATGGCCTTCCTGACCAAGGCGCTGGAACTGCCCTGGTAGCGGTTTCCCGCGCGCTTCCGCTAGGGACGGAGGCGCAGGGTCTGCACGGTGGGTCCCGGCAGGAACGGCCCCGGCCGGCCCGCCACCCAGTCCAGGTGCTCATCCCGGAAGTGCGGGGACAATGGGTGCCCGCTCTGCCCGCAGGGCATCATGAAATACCCGTCTTCTTCATGCCCCGGGGACACGGCGAAGCGCTCGGATGCCCCGAAGATCCGGTCCTGGACCCGGGGCATGTTGGCGTCGCCGGGGATGGGCAGTCGCGGCATGGCCAGCCACGGGGCCAGGAACGGCAGGGCCCGGACCAGGGGGTGCTGGATCCGGGGGGTGTTCAGGCGGCCCCAGGTGTGCTGGGCCAATGGGCCGTCCTTGGTGAGCCGGGTGATGGTCTCGTCCACCGCCTGCAGCAGCTGGTCGTCCCAGGTGCGGAACCGGGGGTCCAGGAGGTGGGGCGGACGCTGGGTGGCCAGGGCCCACAGGGGCCCCTCGCTCTGGCCCGCGAAGCCCGCCTGGAAGCGGCGCTGCGGCCCCAGGCGGAAGGCCCGGGCGAAGGTGCCGGACAGTTCCTCCTGGAGCACCAGGCGGAACCCCCGCACCATCCGGTACCCGGCCGAAGCCACCGCCGCCCGGCCGCCCCAGGCTTCCACCAGCCGCCGGAACTCGGCCCGGCCCGGATGCCCGGCCTGGGCCTGGGGGGTGAGCAGGCCCAGGAGCAGGTCCCGCCACCGGGCCAGGAACAGGGCCCGGTCGTCCAGCTGCACCGGCAGCATGTCCAGCTCCCGGGCCCCGGCCAGGGGCCGCAGGTCGTCCCGGATCTGGCGGGCCCGGGCGCCCAGGTCGTAGCCTCCGTCCCCCAGGCGGGTCAGCCAGGGCCCGTCCACCACCCGGGCGTTGGCGGTCCAGATCTGTCCGCCGGGGGGGTCGATGATCCGCGGGTAGGCTTCGGGGTCCAGCCACCCGTCCCAGCGCCGGGAACCGTCGGCCCAGGATTCCGGGAAGCGGCCGTCGCAACCCACCCGCCGGGGGATCCGGCCTATGATGGTCCAGGCGATGTGGCCCCGGGCGTCGGCGCAGACGAAGTTCTGGGCGGGGATCCCCGCCCGGTTGGCCACCGCCAGGGCCGCCTGCACCGTGTCCGCGGTCTCCAGGCCCAGGGCCCGGAAATTCAGGGCTTCCGGGTCATCGGCGGTCCAGCGCAGGGCCCGGGGCCGGCCCCGGTGGTCCGTGTCCACCACCGGGCCCCAGATGCTCCGGGCGAAGGTCAGCGCCGTGTCCCCCCGTCCCCGCACCCGCAGGGTCTCCCGCACCGGCTCCAGGGTGCGGGGCCCGGCGGGGGTCAGGTAGGTGTCCGGCTCCAGCCCGCACCGCTCCAGCACCACCAGGTCCCGGAAGTCCCCGTAGCTGTTGGTGAAGCCCCAGGCCACGCGGCCGTTGCTGCCCGCCGCCACCGAGGGCGTGCCCGGAAGGGTGACCCCGGTGACCCGGCGTTCCCCCCCGGCCTCCGGCCAGACCAGGGAGGCCCGGTACCAGGTGTTGGGCACGGTGATGGCGAGGTGCATGTCGTTGGCCACGATGGCCCGGCCGTCCCGGGTGCGGCCGCCGCCCAGGGCCCAGTTGTTGCTGCCGGGAAAGTCCGGCTCCCGTTGGTCCTGGTCGGCGGCGCTGGGCGGGGCGACCTTGAGCTTGCGCAGGTCGCACACCTCGGGACCCGGCACGGCCGGCTGGGGGAACGGGGCTCCGCGCAGGGGGGCGTCCCACTCGGTGCCCGGGGGCGCCAGGAACGCCAGCAGCGCCGGAGGCAGGACGTCCCGCATGTAGCCCAGCCGGGACTGGCGCTCGCCGGGATCCTCCTGGAGCTGGATGAACATGGCCTCCAGGCACAGCAGGGAATCCTCCGGCCGCCAGGGGGCCGGATCGGCCCTCAGCAGGAGGTATTCGAACGGCCGGGCGCCCAGGGCTCCCAGCCCGGCGTTGACCCCCGCCGCGTACGCCTCCAGCACCGCCCGCTCCCCTGGGCTGGCTTCGGCCAGGGCCCGCCGGGCCACGTCCCGGAAGCGGTGGATCCGGTAGCGCCGGTCGAACGCCAGCACCGGCGGGCCCATGAGCTCCGCCAGTTCGCCGGCGGCCAGGCGGCGCTGCAGGTCCATCTGGAAGAACCGTTCCTGGGCATGCACGAAGCCCAGGGCCCGGGCCACGTCCAGCCGGCTGGCGCCCCGGAGGGTGGGCACCCCCAGGGCGTCCCGCTGGACGGTCACGGGCGCCCGCAGCCCCGGGAGGGCGCGGTCCCCTTCCACCAGGGGCAGGCTGGCCCGCAGCTGGGCCCGCAGCCACACCCCCCCGCCCAGGGCCCCCAGGAGCGCCACCCCGGCCAGGATGGCGGCGGCCTGCAGCAGCCGACGGAACCGGGGGGCCCGCACCCGACCGCCGCCGCCCCGTTCCAGCATCCTCCGGTCCTCCCGCCCGCTCACCGAACAGCCCAGTATACCGATGTGCTAGGCCTTGGCCGGCTTCCCCCCCTCCTTCGGAGCCGCCGGCACTTCGCCGGCCTCCAGGGGCACCAGGGTGACCAGCGGGGAATTGATCTCCACGTTGACCCCTTCCTCCGCGTGCACCTGCCCCACCCTGGCGGCCATGGGGGCGGTGTACTCGTTCTGCATCTTCATGGCCTCCAGGATGAGGATGGGCTGCCCCTCCTCCACCGGCTCCCCGGGCTGGACCAGAAGCTTGAGCACCTTGCCGGGCATCAGGGCGGCGACCAGGCTGCCGGTGCCCTTCTTGCCCCGGGCCATGGCCTCGGCCAGCAGGATCTTGTGGGGATCCTGGAGGGTGAAGTCGTAGGCGCCGTCGAACACGCTGGCCCGGAACCCGTGCAGGTCCGGGTCGACGCTGCGGATGCGGTCGATGTTCACCCCCACCGAGTGCCCGCCCATGATGACGGAATAGCTGGTGGGCTCCACCCGGAAAATGTCGAAGGGGTATTCCTCCCCGTCCCAGACCATGACGGTCTTGCCGCCGACGCGGCGGATCTCCAGTTCGTGGGTCTCATCGGCGATGACCAGGGTGCGTTTCATGGCTGCTTCCACTCACAGACGGTTGAACTTGCCAAGGGAATTCCACGCGATCCTGCCGGCGGCGCCTTCGTCCTTCTCGGCCGGCTGCTGGGCGCGCCGCTCCTCCAGCTCCAGCTCGTCGAAGAGCGCCGCCGCCACCGCGAACTTGAGGTTGGCCCCCACCTTCTTCTGCTTCCACCAGGCGTGGTCCAGCATGCCGGTGTGCAGCTCGCCCCGCAGGTACGGCTTGTATTCCAGCAGGGACTTGTGGAAGGCGATGTTGGTGCGCACCCCGCCCACCCGGTACTCGCTCAGGGCGGCGTGCATGCGCTCCACGGCCTCGGCGCGGGTGGGCCCCCAGGCGGAGAGCTTGGACAGCAGGGGCGCGTAGAAGGGGGACAGTTCCCAGCCCGGGTAGACGCCGTTGTCGTCCCGCAGGCGGTGCCCGGCGGGGGTGCGCAGGTACAGGATGCGCCCGGAGCTGGGGGCGAAGTCCCGGTCCGGGTCCTCGGCGTTGATGCGGCACTGCACCGCGTGCCCCCACAAGGGCACCTGCTTCTGGGTCAGGGGCAGCTTCTCGCCCCGGGCGATCTGGATCTGCCAGCGCACCAGGTCCTGGCCGGTGATCCACTCGGTGACCGCGTGGCCGCCCTGGATCCGGCAGGTCATTTCCAGGAAATAGAACTTGCCGTCCGCGTCCATGAGGAATTCCACCGTGCCCAGGCCCACGTAGCCCGCCTCCCGGGCCACGGCGACGGCCGCCTCGCCCATGGCCTTGCGCAGGGCCGGCGTGACCACCGGGGAGGGAGCTTCGTCGGCCACCTGCTGGAAGCGCCGCTGCACGGAACCTTCCCGTTCCCAGAGGTAGACGTAGTTGCCGTGGCGGTCGCCGGCGACCTGGAGGTCGATGTGGCGGGGGTGGGTGAGCGCCTTCTCCAGGTAGACCCGCTCGTCCCAGAAGGAGAACAGGGCGTCCCCCTTCACCCGGGGCAGGGCCCGGCGCAGTTCGCCGGGGCTCTTCACCAGGCGCATGCCCTTGCCGTCCCGGCCCGCCACCGGCTTGAGCATGAGGGGGAAGCCCACCTTCCTGGCCTCGGTCATCACGTCCTCGTCGCTGAGGGTCTCGTGGATCCCCGGGAGCACCGGGCATCCGGCCTTGGCGGCGATCTCGCGGGCGGTGATCTTGGCGTTCATCTTCGCCAGCAGCTCGGCCCCGGGCCCCACCCAGGTGATGCCCGCCTCGGTGATGCGCCGCACCGCCTCGGTATCCTCGCTGATGAACCCGTAGCCCGGGTGGATGGCGTCGGCGCCGGACTTGCGGCACACATCGATGAGCTTGTCCACCCGCAGGTAGCTTTCCCGGGAAGGGGTGGGCCCGATGGGGTACGACAGCACCGCCAGGCGCACGTGCATGGCGCCCCGGTCCGAGTCCGAATAGACCGCCACCGTCGGGATGTCCAGCTCCCGGCAGGTGCGGATGATCCGGCAGGCGATATCGCCGCGGTTGGCGATGAGCAGTTTGGTCACTGGCATGGGGAGGTTCCTCTGGTTTCAGGGTGCGCCCCATGCCGGGGAAATGGCAATTGGGGCATCATGGTGGGGTGCGACCTTACAGCCTACCAAACCTGATAGCTGCGTCCATAATCTCCGTGGGGTTAGGCCTCGGCGCCCTGGGTTGTGGCCGCAAGGGGGATCCGGTGCCCCGCACCCGCACGGCGCCGGCGGCCTGTTCCGCCCAGTGGGCGGGGTTGCGGGTCCTGGCGGTGCGCCTGCCCACCCGGGACACCCGGGGCGGGCGCCTGGTGGGGTTGGAAAAGGTGCGCATCTATTACCTTCCCCTGGGCTATGCCCGGCCCAGCGGCGAGGAGGTGCTGACCCGGGGCCAGGTGGTCCTGGAGCGCAGCCGCCCGGACCTGCCCTCGCCGGGGGAGACCCTGAACATGGACCTGAAGCAGATCGGCCGGCCTGCCGGGTGGCTGGTGGCCGTCGCCGTGCGGGTGGGGGACGTGCTGGGGACCCCCAGCGAGCCGGTGGCCTGGCTGAATCCCGCCTTCTGAACCGGGCTGTTCCTGAACCATTGAAGTTACGAACGGTCAGGCGCGCCCGGCCTTGCCGGCCAACCGGCGCAGCAGGCCCAGTTGCCCCAGGTGGTAGGCCTCGTGCCAGGCCAGGAAGCACACCGCGCCCCCCACCGTATCGGTGCCGTCGGGCAGAGTGCGCCCCAGGGGCCGGGCCAGGTCGGCGGCGGTCATGGCTTCCAGGCGCCCGGCCAGGGTCTGGTGGGCGGTATGGAAGGCCTGGACCAGGACGCGGGGGTCCACATCCGCAGGCACGTCCGACGGCTTGGTGCCGCGGCCGAAGAAGGCTTCCCAGGGCTCGGCGCCCGGATCCAGGCCCACCAGCGCCAGGAGCCGCCGGCGAGTCGCCGCCAGGTGGCCCATGACCCAGCGGGGATCATGCCCAACCGGGTCCGTCGCCCGCCAATCCGCCTCCACAAAATCCCCCACCAGCCCATCCAGGAAACGGTCCCCGACGGCGAACGCGTGGGCGGTGGCTGCCAACTCCGGAATCATGAGAACCTCCTAAATTTGGACAGGAGTGATGATATCTTGGCAACCTACCCCATCATGGCGGCAACAAGATCCCGGCCCATCCGGTACGCCTGCTCCAGCAGGACCCCGTTGTCCATCGGCTCCATCCCCAACCCGGCGCGGGTCGCCAGCAGGCTCCCCACCAGCTCCAGGTTCACCTCCGGCGCCCAGATCCGGAATGTGGGCAGCACGATGTCCGGATTCAGCCCGCTGCCCCCCACCGCCACCACGATGCCCTTCTTCTTCTTGCCGACCGCGCTCTGGTAGCTGACGCCCCCGTCCGGCAGGGGCACCGGCATGGCCAGGCACTGGCAGCGGTCCACCATCAGCTTCATCTGGGCGGACACGGCGTTGTAGTAGACCGGCGTGCCCAGGACCAGGCCGTCCGCTTCCTGGAGGACCTCGTAGATCCCGTCCATGCCGTCGCGGAACCGGCAGCCCTGGCCGTCCTGGACCCGGCACGCCTGGCCGGGCCGGATCTGCAGATCGTTCAGATGGACGGTCCCGGCGGCGGCCCCCGCGTCCCGGCACCCGTCCAGGACCCGGCGCACGATCACGTCGGTGTTGCGGCCCTTCCGGGGGCTGCCCACCAGGCCGACGATGCGCATGTCAGCGCTTGCCGCCCAACCGGCCGCCCCACCAGGCCACCACCGCCTTGGCCAGCTGGTCCTTGGGCAGGGGCCCCAGGGGCTGGCCCTGCCCTTCGGCGGTGACCGGGAGGAGGGTGTTGGCCTGGAACCCGAAGCCCTTGCCCCCGCCCACGTCGTTCACCAGGATCCCGTCCAGGCGCTTCATGTGCAGCTTGGCGGTGGCGTTGGGCACGTGGGCCTCGCTCTCGGCGGCGAACCCCACCAGCCACTGGCCCTCCCGCCGCTGGGCGGAGAGGGTGGCCAGCACGTCCGGGGTGCGCACCAGGATCAGCTGCTCCGGGCCTTCTCCCTTCTTGGCCTTCTCCTTGGCGCAGGTCTGGGGGCGCTGGTCCGCCACCGCGGCCGCCGCCACCAGGCCGTCCTGCTCCGGCCACAGGGCCTGGCAGGCCTCCAGCATCTGCTGGGCGCTGCGCACCCGCACCGTGCGGACCCCCCAGGGGGCCGGCAGCTCGCCGCCCAGCACCAGGCTCACCCGGGCCCCGGCGTTGCGGAACGCCCGGGCCAGCTCCACCCCCATGGCCCCGGAGGAGCGGTTGGTGAGGGTGCGCACCGGATCCAGGTCCTCCTGGGTGGGGCCGGCGGTGATGAGCACCTTGCGCCCGGCCAGGACCGGGTGGGGCGGACCGGCCAGGGTCTCCACCGCGTCGGCGATGTCAGCCACCTCCGCCAGGCGCCCGGTGCCTTCCTCGCCGCAGGCCAGGAGGCCCTCCGCGGGCTCCACCACCGTGTGGCCGAAGCTCTCGAGCCGGGCGAGGTTGGCCTGGACCGCCGGGTGCGCCCACATGGCCTTGTTCATGGCCGGCGCCCACAGCACCGGGGCGGTGGTGGCCAGGAGCAGGGTGGACAGCAGGTCGTTGGCCAGGCCGTTGGCGGTCTTGCCCATGATGTCGGCGGTGGCGGGGGCCACCGCCACCACGTGGGCCCAGCGGGCCAGGTCCACGTGCTCGATGATGGGGTTGGGCCGCCACTCGTGGTACTCGGGGTTGGCCCCGAAGCACGGCTGGCCGGTGAGGGAAGCCAGGGTGAGCGGGGTGATGAACCGGGACCCGGCGTCGGTGAGGCAGCAGCGCACCGTGTGGCCGCGCTTGACGAGGATCCGGGCGAGTTCCGCGGCGCGGTAGGCGGCGATGCCTCCGGTGATGCCCAACAGGATGTTCATTCCAGCCTCCGCCATAATCCTAACGCTGGATTTTCTCCCAGTTCCGGGCTATACTCGCTATCTTCGAGGGCGATCCATGACAGCGCGCACCGTTGTACACATTCCGGAAGAAGTTGCCAACAAGTACCGGTTCGTGGTGGTTACCGGCAAGCGCTGCGAGCAGCTTCAGCGCGGGGCCTATCCCAAGGTGGAAGTGCAGGTGCCCATGACCAAGCTCGGCCAGGCCCAGGAAGCTCCGCGCCTGGCGTCGTTCTGGGCCCAGGTGGCGGTCAAGGAGGTGGAGGAAGGGCGCATCGCCTTCGAGGAGCCGGAAGTGATCACCCTGGACTACACCACGGAAATCCCCATCTCCGTCGAATAGGCCGGCCCGGAAGGTGGAAAAAGAGCCCTGCGGGGCTCTTTTTCGTGCAAGATGCTGGCGAGGAGGCAGCCATGGCCTTGCTGGAAGCCTGCGGGGTGGGCCGCTGCTTCGACGGGCGCTGGGTGCTCCAGGACCTGGACCTGCAGGTGGAGGCGGGAGAGCGGGTGGCGGTGCTGGGCCCCTCCGGCTGCGGCAAGACCACCCTGCTCAACCTCCTGGGCGGCCTGGACCGCCCGGACCAGGGCGAGGTGCGCTTCCGGGGCGAGTCCCTGGGCGCCGCCAGGCCCCGGCGCCTGGCCCAGCTGCGCCGGGAGGCCATGGGCACGGTGTTCCAGCTGTTCCACCTGGTGCCCACCCTCACCGCCCGGGAGAACGTGGAACTGCCCCTGCAGCTGCTGGGCTGGCCCCGGCACCGGGTGCGGCGGCGGGTGGACTGGCTGCTGGAGGCGGTGGACCTGGGCGCCCGGGCCGAAGCCTGGCCCCGGGTGCTGTCCGGCGGGGAGATGCAGCGGGTGGCGGTGGCCCGGGCCCTGGCCAACGAGCCGGAGCTGCTGCTGGCGGATGAGCCCACCGGCAACCTGGACAGCGCCAGCGGGGAGCGGGTGCTGGACCTCATGGAGGCGCTCACCGGGCACTCCGGCACCGCCCTGGTGCTGGTCACCCACGACCCGGCCGCGGCGGCCATCTGTCCCCGGATGGTGCACCTGAAGGACGGCCGGGAGCAGACGGAGGGGCAAAGGGGGGGCCAGAGCGAGCCGCGCGAGCGGAGGACTCCCCTTGCCCAGGATGGTGAGGGGTGGTGACCGTGTTGTTCCGGCGCCTGGCCTGGCGGTCCCTGGTCAGGGAGCCCGGCCGCACGTTCCTGGCGGTGCTGGCGGTGGCCCTGGGCGTCTCGGTGTTCCTGGCCATCCGCCTGGCCAACCGGGCGGCGGTGGCCAGCTTCGACGCCTTCACCCGGGGCGTGGGCACCGGCGCCGACCTGGTGGTGCGGGCGGAGATCGGCCCTCTGGACGAGCGCGAGTTGCCCCGCCTGGAGGCCCTGCGCCGGGACGCCTGGATCCGCCCGGTGCTGGAGGGCAGCTTCTCCCGGGCCGGGGACCTGGAGCCGTTCCAGGTGCTGGGCACCGACCTGGTGGCCCTGGGCGCCGCCAATCCGGACCCCGGCAGCACCTGGGGCGGGCTGGAGCGGATCCTGCAGGACCCGGACGGAGTGCTGGCGGCCCCGGCCCTGGGGTTGGCCCCGGGCGCCCACCTGGCCGGGTGGGTGGACGGGCGGGAGGTGGACCTGCACGTGGCCGGCCTGGTGCCGGACCTGCCCGGGCGCCCGCCGGCCCAGCGCAACCTGCTGGTCATGGACCTGCCGGCCGCCCAGCGGCTGTTCCGGCGTCCAGGGCAGCTGGACCGGCTGGACCTGGGCTGGCTCCCCGGGCGGGACGGGGCCAGGGTCCAGGCCCAGGTGCGGGCGGCCCTGCCCCGCGGCTGGAGCACCGTGGATCCGGAACTGCGTGCCCAGAGCGGGCGCACCATGAGCGCGGCCTTCCGCCTGAACCTCACGGTGCTGTCCCTGGTGGCCCTGGCGGTGGGGGCGTACCTGCTGTTCCAGGCCTTCGACGCGGCGGTGGAGCGGCGGCGGGAGACCTGGGCGCTGCTCCAGGCCCTGGGCTGCCCGGGGGGGCGGATCCTGGCCCTGGTGCTGGAGGAGGCGGCCCTGGTGGGGGCCCTGGGCAGCCTGCTGGGGCTCCTGCTGGGCTGGGCCATGGCCCAGGGGGCGGTGCTGGGGGTGGCCCGCACCATGTCGGCCCTGTACGGGGCCGCCTCGGCCCGGGCGGCAGCGTTCCAGGGCCGGGAGGCGCTGCTGGCCTTCCTGGGGGGCACCCTCACCTGCGTGGGCGCCGCCGCCTGGCCGGCCCTGCGCGCCGGCCGCACACCGCCGGTGCAGCGCATGGCCCGGGGCGGCGAAGCCCGGCCCATGCCCTGGGCACCTCTGGCCCTGGGGGGCCTGGCCCTGGCCGGAAGCGGCCTGGCCCTGGCCTGCCTCCTGGACCGGCCCCCGGGCACCGTCTGGCACGCGTACGCAGGATCGGCCCTGGTGCTGTTCGGGGGCAGCCTGAGCACCCTGGCCTTGCTCCCGGCCCTGGGGGCCCCGGGGCGGCCCACCCGGATGCCTTGGCCCCTGCGCCTGGGCCTGCGCCCCCTGGCGCGCCCCACCGGCCGGCACGGCTTCGCCGCCGCGGCCCTGGCGGTGGCCGTGGGCATGACCGTGGGCATGGGCGTGATGGTGCACAGTTTCGAGAGCACCGTGCGGAACTGGATCGACACCAGCTTCCGGGCCGACCTGTACGTGTCCCCCATGGGTTCCGGAGGCGCCAGCCTGCGGCACCGGATCCCGCCCGCGGTGGTGGAGGAGCTGGCCGGGGACCCGGCGGTGGCGGCGGCGGACCGGCGCCAGGAACTGGGGATCACCTTCCGGGGCCAGACCACCAGCCTGGGCGCCGGGGACCTGGCGGTCACCGCCGCCCGGGGCCAGATGGTGATGCTCCGGGGGGGACCCGGCCGGGCGGTGCTGGCGCGCCTGCACCGGGACGGCCTGGAGCGCCCCGGCGCCCTGGCCAGCGAAAGCTTCGCCCGGCGCTTCCGGCTGCGCGTGGGGGACCGCCTGGAACTGCCCCGGGACGGCTTCCGGCACCTGGTGACCCTGCGGGGGATCTACGCGGACTACGGCAACGAGCGGGGCAGCCTGCTCCTGGACGGGCCGGTGTTCCGGGCCTGGTTCGGGGACCCCGGGTGCGCCGGGGTGGGCCTGTACTTGAGGCCCGGCGCCGATCCGGAGGCGATGGCCCGGCGCCTGGCCCAGCGCTGGCCGGGGCTGCAGGTGCGCAGCAACGCCGCCCTGCGCGGCCGCATCCTGAAGATCTTCCGGCAGACCTTCGCCATCACCTACGCCCTGGAAGTCATCGGCCTGGGGGTGGCCCTGGGCGGGCTGGCCCAGGCCATGGCCGGCCTGGCCCTGGCCCGGCGGGGCGACCTGCGGACCCTGCGGGCCCTGGGGGCCGGCGACGGCGCGGTGGGCGGCGTGCTCCTGGGGGAGGGGCTGGGGGTCGCCCTGGGGGGCTGCCTGGGGGGCCTGGGCCTGGGCCTGGCCCTGGCCTTCATCCTGGTGCGGGTGCTGAACCCCCAGGCCTTCGGCTGGACCCTCAGCTACCGCCTGCCCTGGGGGTTCCTGGGGGGGCTCACGGGGGCCTGCCTGGCCCTGGCCGCCGGAGTCCTGGCGCCGGTCGCCCACTGGGCCACGGGGCTGCCGGTGGACCGCCAGGTGGAGGAGGCGGCCACGTGATCGGTCCCCTGCTGCTGGCCGGCATCCTGGCGGCCGCCCCGGGAGGGTTCCGGGAGGCCAGGCCCGGCTACCGGTTCCAGTTTCCCCGGGACCACGGCGCCCACCCGGATTTCGCCCTGGAATGGTGGTACTTCACCGGCCACCTGTGGAGCCGGGACGGGACCCGGCGCTACGGCTACCAGCTGACCTTCTTCCGCCGGGCCCTGCCGGTCCAGGGCTGGCGCGGCAACCCGGCCTGGCGCTGCGACCAGGTCCTGCTGGCCCACGCGGCCCTCACGGACGTGGGGGCCGGACGCTTCGCCGTGGAGGAACGGCTCAACCGGGAAGGCATCCCGGCGGCCGCCGCCCTCGGGGACCTGGACTTGCGGGACGCCTCCTGGAGCGCCCGCCGGGCCCGGGGGGGCCGGATCCACCTGAGCTTCTCCGTGGGCCTGGCGGCCCTGGACCTGGACCTGGACCCGGCCACCCCGCCGGTGGTGTTCGGGGAGAACGGCGTGTCCCGCAAGGGGGCCGATCCCGCCGCCGCCAGCCACTACCTCACCTTCCCGCGCCTGGCCAGTGCCGGAACGCTGCGCCTGCCCGGGCGGGAGGAGGCCGTCCAGGGCCAGTCCTGGATGGACCACGAGTTCAGTTCCGGCCAGTTGGCCCCGGGCCAGGTGGGCTGGGACTGGGCCGGCATCCAGCTGCTGGACGGCCGCAGCCTGATGGTCTACCGCCTGCGCGACGCGGAGGGGGCCCAGGATCCCTGGTCCACCCTGGCGGAAGTTGACGCCGGGGGCCGCATCCGGCGCACCACCCACGATTTCCGGTGGACCGGCGGCTCCTGGGCCAGCCCCGCCTCCGGCGCCCGCTACCCCCTGCCCGCCACCCTGCGGGCCTGGGGCGAGACCTGGACCCTGGAACCCCTGGTGGCGGACCAGGAGCTGCGCACCCGCCTGGGCCCGGCCGTCACCTACTGGGAAGGGGCCTGCCGGGTGCGGGACGGCCAGGGCCGGGAGGCCGGGAACGCCTACGTGGAATTGACCGGCTACGCCCACACCCTGCAGGGGCGGTTCTGAACCTGGCCGGCGGCGCCCGGTGCAGCCGCCGGGATGACGCGGGCGGCGTACCGGCTACACTGGCGCCGGGGAGGATCGATGCCGCTCGGGGTGTTCCTGCTGGTCCTGCTCGGCGCTGCCCTGCACGCCTCCTGGAACGCCATCGTCAAGGGCGCCGGGGACAAGCTCCTGACCATGATCCTGGTGGGCGCCTCGGCCGCGGCCCTGGCCGGCGCGGCGCTGCCCTTCCTGCCCCCGCCGGCGCCCGGGAGCCGGCCCTTCATCGCCGCCTCGGTGCTGCTGCAGGTGGTCTACTTCGTCCTGGTGGTGCGGGCGTACGACGCGGCGGACCTGAGCCTCGCCTACCCGGTCATGCGCGGCTCCGCCCCGCTCCTGGTCGCCCTGGCGGGCCGGGCGGCCATCGGCGAGCGCCTGTCCCCGGCCGCCTGGCTCGGCACCGGCGCCGTCTGCCTGGGCATCCTCTGCCTGGCCGCGGGCAGCCGCCGGGAGCATCGCCGGGGCCTCGCCTTCGCCCTGCTCAACGCCCTGGTGATCGCCGCCTACACCCTGGTGGACGGCATGGGCGTGCGCCGCTCCGGCGCCCCGGCGGCGTACACCCTCTGGATCTTCCTGCTCACGGGCGCACCCCTCGCCGCCTGGGCCTGCGTATGGAAACGGGAGGCGCTCGCCCGGTGCGCGGCCCGCGGCTGGCCGTACGGGCTGGTGGGCGGCGCCGGCGCGGTGGCTTCGTACGGCCTGGCCCTGTGGGCCATGACCCGGGCCCCGGTGGCGGTGGTCGCGGCCCTGCGGGAGACGTCCATCCTGTTCGGCATCGCCATCTCCGGCCTGTGGCTGAAGGAGCGGCCGGGGAAGGTGCGGCTGGCGGCGGCGGGGATCATCACCCTCGGGGCGGCGGTGCTGCGCCTGGCTTGACGGCCGCGCCACCCCGCCATGGCGCCAGGCACGGCCCGCCCGGGTTCCGAGGGCAGGTGCGCCGGGGTTGCCGAATTATTTCTGCGGAAAACGAATTCTGCTTGACAGCCGAAGTTCCTGTCTTTAAGTTTGTCGACAAAATCGTTTGTGTCGACAACCTTGTTGGCTTTCAAGTCGACGAAGGGTGTTTTTTGCGCCTGGACCGCACGAGGACTTTCCCTGGGAGGTTTCGGTGTCGAGCACCATTCCGGCCGCTCCCGGGACCACCAACGTGGAGCGGGCCTACGAGTTCCTCCGGCGAATGGCGATCGAGTTCGACATCAAGCCGGGGGAGCGCCTGAACGAAGGGGACATCGCGCGCCAGCTGGCCATGAGCCGCGCGCCGGTGCGGGAAGCCATGAACCGCCTGATGAGCGAGGGCCTGCTCACGGTGGTCCCCAACCAGGGCTTCTCCTGCCGGCGCCTCAGCGCTTCCGAGATCCTGGCCCTGTACGAGGTCCGGGCCGACCTGGAAGCGGCGGCCCTGGTCCGGATCCCCCCGGAGGCCCTGCCGGCCGTCACCGGGGACCTGGCCGCCCTCAGCCAGTCCATCCTGGACGAGTTCGACACCACGCCCCTGGAGACCCTGGTGGACCGGGACGAGGAGTTCCACCTGCGCCTGGCGGCCCTGGCCGGGAACGAGGCGCGGGTGGGCATCCTGAAGCACATCAACGCCCGGATCCGGTTCGTGCGGCGCATCAACCTGGGCAACCCGGCCCGGGGCCGGTCCCTGGACGAGCATCTGCACGTGGTGGCCGCCCTGCGGGCCGGGAACCAGGTGGAAGCCGCGGCCCTGATGCGCCGCCACCTCACCCTGAGCGCCGCCGAAGCGGCGGCCGCGGTGTCCCAGGGGCTCGCCCGGATCTACGCCACCGCCGTCACCTGACCCGGTCCGACCGCTCCCCCGAAACACCTCCAACCCTCGGCACTCTCTCCCCCAACCCCAACCCCAACCCGCAACACCACAAAGGAGGACGACGCTATGCGACACAACCTCACCGCAATTGCTTTGTGCACCTTGGGCCTGCTTGCAGCCGGCCCGGTCCGCGCCCAGGACATCGTCGTCGCCACCGCATCCCCGCTGACCGGCAGCAGCGCCCAGGACGGCCAAAGCTGCAGGAACGGCGCCCTGGTCGCAGCCGACTACATCAACGCCAAGGGCGGCATCAACGGACGGAAGATCACGGTGATCAGCGAAGATGACCGCTCGGATCCCAAGGAGGCGGCAACCCTGGCCAACAAGCTGGTGAACACCAAGGACCTGCTGGCGGTGGTCGGCCACTTCAATTCGAGCTGCACCCTCGCCGGCGCCCCCATCTACAACCGCGCGAAAGTGGTGGAGATCAGCCCGGCGTCCTCGTCCCCCGCCGTGAGCAACGCCGGAGCCTACACCTGCCGGGTGGAGGTGACCGACTCCCAGCAGGGCGCATTCGTGGCCAAGTGGATGGTCAAGGACCGGGGCTACAAGAAGATCGCCATCCTCTGGGAGAACGACGACTACGGTCTCGGGCTCAGGGACGTGGTCAGCAAGGCCGTGCCGGAGCTGGGCGGCCAGGTGGTGGCCGTCGAGTCGTACTACATGGGCGAGACCAAGGACTTCAGCTCCATCATCACCAAGGTCCGCGGCCTGAACCCCGACGCCGTCTTCATCGGCGGCCTGTACAACGAGGGGGCCCTGATCCGCAAGCAGATGGCCGACGTGGGCTGGAATCCGCCCTTCTTCGGCACCGAAGGCCTCTATTCCGATGCCTACCCCAAACTGGGCGGCCAGGCGGCAGAAGGCACCTTCTTCATCGGCTACTGGTTCCCGGAATCGCCCCTGCCCATGGTCCAGGAATTCAGGAAACTGTTCCAGGCCAAATTCGGCCGTGATCCCGGCGGCTTCGACGCGAACGGCTTCGACGCCATGATGGTGATCGCCAAGGCCATGGACCTGTGCGGCAAGAACCTCAGCCGGGACACCCTGCAGAAGCAGCTGGCGAACCAGCACGTGATGGGCGTGACCGGCGACAACACCATGGATTCCCACGGTGACGTCACCATGAAGGTCCCCTCCAAGCTCACCGTCAAGGGCGGCAAGATCGTCCTCGCCCAGAACTAGTCCACACGGTCAGTCATCCGGGTGCGGCGGCGCGCTCCGCGCCGCCCGGTCCAGGGTTGCCCCGGGGCCGGCACGGGGAGGCAGCCCCGCACCCGGACTGGCCCCCATTCGTGAGGATGTCCCCCCATGCACCCATTCCAGGAGTTCGTACAACAGCTGATCAATGGCCTGGTCATCGGCTCCATCTATTCCCTGGTCGCCCTTGGCTACACCATGGTGTTCGGCATCCTGGGCTTCATCAACTTCGCCCACGGTGACGTCTACATGATCGGGACCTTCCTGGGCCTGGTCCTGCTGGGCACGGGCGCGTTCAGCTTCACCGCCGCGCTGGTGGGGTCGGCCATCCTCACCGGCATCATCGGCGTCGCCATCGAGAAGGTGTGCTACCGCCCGGTGCGCAGGTTCGGCAAGGGCTTCGAGGACACCATGCTGGTGAGCGCCATCGGGGTCTCCATCTTCCTGGAGACCCTGGCCCAGATCATCTGGGGCACGGAAACCCACGCGATGGGGGGCGGCCTGCACCGCGTCGCCTTCCAGGTCTGGGGGCTGCGCATCTCTTCGGTGCAGATCACCATCCTGGTGGTGGCGGTGGCGCTGATGGCGGTGCTGCAGCTGTTCGTCACCCGCACGGTGACCGGGGCGGCCATGCGCGCCACGGCCCAGAACATGACCGCCGCCCGGCTCATGGGGATCAGCATCGACCGCATCATCGCCATCACCTTCGCCATCGGGTCGGTCATGGCCGCGGTGGGCGGCATGCTGGTGGGATCCTATTTCGACGCCGTCTATCCCATGATGGGGTGGACCACCGGCATTCCGGCGTTCACGGCGGCGGTGGTCGGAGGCGTCGGCAGCCTCCCCGGAGCCATGATCGCCGGCGTGCTCATCGGCCTCATCGAGACCCTGGGCTCCGCCTACATCTCATCCGGGTTCCGGGCCGGATTCGCATTCATCGTCCTGATCATAACCCTGCTGTTCTTCCCGTCAGGGTTGTTCAAGGCCAAGCGTGGGGAGGGTAAGGTATGAGATTGCGCTGGATGGTCTGGATCGTGGCCGCGGCCGTCCTTCTGGGGCTGCCCCGGATGGTGACCGACGACTACTGGATGCACATGATCATCATGACCGGCATGTGGATGATCCTGGCGGTGAGCATGGACCTCATCTACGGCTACGGGGGCCAGCTCAACCTCGGCCACGCCTCGTTCGCCGCCATCGGCGCGTACTTCACCGCCCTGCTCATGCTGCGCCTGAACCTCTCCTACTGGGTGGCCATGCCCCTGTCCGGCCTGGGCGCCGCGGTGATCAGCCTGCTGGTGGGCGTGCCCACCATGCGCCTCAAAGGCCTGTACCTGGGCCTGGCCACCCTCGGCTTCGGCGAGATCGTGCGCCTGACCCTGCTCATGTGGTACCCCATGACCCGCGGCCCCATGGGGCTGCCCGGGATCCCCGCGCCCACCATCGGCTCGTTCGTGATCGAGTCCAAGACGGCCTTCTACTACATCATCCTGGCCCTCCTGCTGATCACCATCTACGCCACCCGGCGGGTGGTCAACTCCCGCATGGGCATCGCCCTGATGGCCATCCGGGACGATGAGGTCGCCGCCCGGGCCATGGGCGTCCATTCCAGCTGGTACAAAGTCGAGGTGTTCATGGTGGGGACCTTCTTCGCGGGGATCGCCGGCAGTTTCTACGCCGTCTACGTATCGTTCATTTCGCCGGACTCCTTCAAGATGATGGACTCCTTCATGATCTTCTCCATGCCGATCCTGGGCGGTCTGGGCACCCTGGTCGGCCCGCTCATCGGCGCCCTGATCCTCTACGTGCTGCCGGAGGCCACCCGGGTGTTCGCCCAGTACCGCATGCTCTGGGTGGGCATGCTGCTGGTGGTGACCATGGTGACCCAGCCCCTGGGCATCCTGGGCGGCTTCGAAGCCCTGGCCGGGCGGTTCCGCCGCTCCAAGCCCACGCTCCAGCCAGAGTGAGGAGGAGACCATGAACCTGCTCACCGTCGAGAAGCTCACCAAGCACTTCGGAGGCCTGGCCGCCGTCCAGGAACTGGACTTCACCGTGGCCGAGGGCGAGATCCTCGCCCTGATCGGACCCAACGGCGCCGGCAAGACCACGGTCTTCAACATGCTCACCGGCCTCACCGGCGTCACCGCCGGGGAGGCCCGGTTCAAGGACACCCGGCTCAACGGCCTGCCGTCGTACCAGGTGGTCGAACTGGGCCTGGGCCGGACCTTCCAGAACATCCGCCTGTTCGGGAAGATGTCCGTGCTGAGCAATGTCATGGTCGGGTTCCACTGCCGCACCCGCACCGGGCTGTTCGGCGCCCTGCTCCAGACGCCCCGGGCCAGCCGGGAGTTCCGGCAGGCCCGGGAACGGGCCGTGGAGCTGCTGGCCATGTTCGGCCTGGAAGGGGTCAGGGACGAGATCAGCCGCAACCTGCCGTACGGCCAGCAGCGCGGCGTGGAGATCGTGCGCGCCCTGGCCACGGACCCGCAGCTGCTGCTCCTGGACGAGCCGGCGGCGGGGCTGAACATCGCCGAGACCGAGGTCCTGATGGAACACATCGCCCGGCTGCGCAGCGACCTGAAGAAGACCATCCTGCTCATCGAGCACGACATGAAGATGGTCATGAACATCTCCGACCGGATCGTGGTCCTGGACTACGGCGTGAAGATCGCCGAAGGCGGACCGGAAACGATCAAGGCCGACCCCCGCGTGATCGAAGCCTACCTGGGTACAGGGTTCAGGAAATCCCATGCTTGACGTCAAAGATCTGGTCATCAGCTACGGCAAGGCCAAGGCCCTCAAGGGCGTCTCCCTATCGGTGGGCGACGGCGAGATCGTCGCCCTGATCGGCAACAACGGGGCCGGCAAGACCACCCTCCTCAACGCCATTTCCGGGCTGCTCAAGCCCGAGTCCGGGGCGATCGCGTTCGAGGACCGGCCCATCACCCACGCCCATTCGGAGACCATCGTCAAGAGAGGCATCGTCCAGGTGCCCGAGGGGCGGCAGATCTTCCCCAACCTCACCGTGCGGGAGAACATCCGCATGGGCGCCTTCGTGCGCAAGGGCGACCTCTCGGCCGACCTGGACCGGGTGTTCGCCCTGTTCCCGCGGCTCAAGGAGCGGCTCGACCAGCCCGGGGGCACCCTGAGCGGCGGCGAGCAGCAGATGCTCGCCCTGGCCCGGGGCATGATGGCCCGGCCCAAGCTGCTCATGCTGGACGAGCCGTCCCTGGGCCTGGCCCCGGTGCTGGTGGACCACATCTACGATGCCATCCTGGAGATCCACAAGACCGGCACCCCGGTCCTGCTGGTGGAGCAGAACGCCTTCCTGGCCCTCAACACCGCCAACCGGGCCTACGTGCTCGAGACCGGCCGGATCGTGGCCTCGGGCGCCTCGACCGCCCTGCTCGCCAGCGCCGAGGTGCAGAAAGCCTATCTGGGAGGGTGAGCCTTCCCGGCAGAAAGGAGCGTCACCGTGAAACTCACCGGCAACCGCGAGGCGCGCGAAGCCGCCGCCCCGTCCTCGGAGCTCGTGGTCCCGACCATCTACGGCACCATCCCCACCTTCCTGGGCGCCACTCCCCTGCACGACCTGTCCCGGGCCCAGGAATTCGACGCGGTGGTGGGCGGGCTGCCCTGGGAAGGGTCCAACACCTGGGGCGGCTACTCGGGCTGCGAGCAGTCGCCCAAGGCCATCCGCGCGGCCTCCCTGCGCCTGGGCTCGGGCTTCCTGCCCGAGCACCGGGTCGACGTGATGACCAACCTGGCGGTGGCCGACCTGGGCGACCTGCCCACCGTCCCCAACGACACCGAGAAGACCTTCGCCGGCTTCGAGGCGGCGGCCGCCGACGTGTTCGCGACCCGGGCCGTCCCGGTGTTCTTCGGCGGCGACCATTCGGTCACCTACCCGGTCCTGAAGGCCCTGTGCGCCCGGCGCCCGGGGCGGGTGGGCCTGCTCCATTTCGACGCCCACCTGGACAATGCGGACGCCTACTGCGGCGACCGGTACGCCCGCAACACCCCCCTGCGGCGCATCTGCGAACTGCCCGGGATGGAGCCGGCCCGGATCGTGCACTTCGGCATCCGCGGCCCGCGCAACTCGCCCAGCCAGCTGGAGTATGCCCTGGACCGGGGCATCCCGGTCATCACCATGACGGAGATCCGCCGGGAGGGGTTCGGCAACGCCCTGGCCCGGGCCCAGGAGATCGTCAGCCAAGGCACCGACGGCTACTACGTGACGGTCTGCAGCGACGCCATCGACTTCGCCTTCAACCCCGGAGGCCCCTGCGACTTCGGCGGGCTGACCTCCAGCGACATGATGGAGGGCCTGTTCGCCCTGGCCCAGGGCCCCATGCTCGGGCTGGACCTGGTGGAGGTCTATCCCCGCCTGGACCCCCGGGAAGTCTCCATGCACCTGTTCGCCTGGCTCGCGGTCTACGCCCTGGCCGGGATGGCCAGGCGGCACAGCACCGGCGCCGAGCCCCGGGCCATCTGGGAGACCTTCTGACCCGCGCCTTGGAGCCTCCCCCATGTCCCATGCCTTCCATGTGGTGGACGTGTTCGCCGAGCGCCCCTACACCGGCAACCCGCTGGCGGTGGTGCTGGACGCCGGCCGCCTGGGCTCGGAGGAGATGCTGCGGATCGCCCGGGAAATGAATCATTCGGAGACGGCGTTCGTCCCCGGCGCCCCGGAACCCGGCGGGGCGTGGCGAGTGCGGGTCTTCACCCCGGCCCGGGAGATCGCCTTTGCCGGGCACCCCATCCTGGGCGCCGCCTGGATCATCCGGCGGCACCTGGGGGAGGGCCGACCCGCCACCGTGGCCCTGGAGCTGCCGGTGGGCCGGGTGCCGGTGACCTTCGAGCCCGGGCCCGGCGGCCGCGACGTGGCCTGGCTGCAGGCGCCGCCCGTGACCCTGGGCCCGGTGTGCGACCCGTCCCGCATGGCCGCGGCGGTGGGGCTCGAGCCCGGCGACCTGGACCCGCAGTTCCCGGTGCGCCAGGCCACCGCCGGGGTCTCGGCCATGCTGGTGCCCCTGCGCGGGCGCAAGGCCCTGGCCCGGTGCCGCCTGGACCTGGCGGCGTACGCCCCGCTGGCGCGGGAGGGGCGCCCCGCCCTGGTCTACCTGTTCTGCCCGGAGACCCGGGAGCCGGGGAACCACTTGAGCGCCCGGTTCTTCTTCGAGGCCCACGGAGTGCGGGAGGATCCCGCGGCCGGCAACGCCACTGCCTTCCTGGGGGCCTACCTGCTGGAACACCGGTATTTCCCCCAGGACGAACTGTCCCTGCGGATCGAGCAGGGGCACGAAACCGGGCGCCCTTCCCTGCTCCTGCTGCGGGCGCGCAAGGAAGAGCGCGGCCTGGACCTGCGGGTGGGCGGGCAGGTGATCCCGGCTGCCCAGGGAGTCCTGCTGTAACGCTGAAAACGCCGCTGGAGCTTGTCTCTTGACAGCTGGCCATGCAGATCTTAAAATTGTCGACAACTCAGTCTTCAAAACAGTCGACTAGTAAAAACCTCGGACACTCAAGTCCAATTTCCCCCCCGGAGGCTCCCCATGCCTGCCATCAAACCGATCCAGACCAAGCTCTCCAAGCGGGCCCAGGGCCTGCTCAACCATCCCCAGGGGATGGGCAACTACTTCACCTTCAAGTCCGCCATCGACATCCTGGGCCTGAACTGGGACGACGTGGCCCCCGGAGGGATCTACGGCGTCACCGGCAAGGGCTACTTCGACATGGGCTACATGGCCAACAACATGGGGCCCTCGCCCAAGGCGGTGGCAGCCCTGCTGGAAGCCGCCAGCCACCGGGAGAACATCCTGCTCTACCCGCCCGACTGCATGGCGGAACTGAAGAAGCTGGTGGCGGAGGGCAAGTTCGGGCGCAAGCTGGGGCCCGAGTTCGAAGTGATGGGGGTCGAGGGCGCCCAGGGCGGCATCGGCTACACCTACCTGTCGTTCCTGGACCCCGGCGACGAGATCATCGTCACCGATCCGGGCTACTTCCACTTCGTGCCCGCCGCGGGCATCTGCGGCGCCACCATCGTGCCCATCACCCTGGACGCGGGCAACGAGTTCCGGCTCACCCCCGAGGCAGTGGCCAAGGCCATCACGCCGCGCACCAAGATGATCGTGGTGTGCGACCCGATCAACCCGTTCGGCACCATCCAGACCCGCGGCGAACTGCTGGAGATCGCCAGGATCGCCCGCGACAAGGGCATCATCATCTTCAACAACATCACCCACAACACCCACCAGACCGACCCCAAGGCCCAGCACATCCCCATGGCCTCCCTGCACGGCCCCGGCAACGACATGAGCCACGTGATCTCGGTTTCGGGCATGACCAAGGGCTACGGCATGGCGGCCATGCGGGTCGGCTTCCTGGCCGGGCACCCGGACCTGGTGCGGGGCGCCTTCCTCACCCGCATGGAGCTCACCAAGATCCACATCAACTACCTGGGCCAGTACGCCGCCATCGCCGCGATCAAGGACCATGACTACCTGGACCAGTGCACCGCGCTGGTCCGGCGCAACTACGCCCACCTCAAGGAGAGCGTGGCCCGGTGCCCGGGCGTGAAGATCCCCGTGGACGCCAGGTACGGCTTCTGCACCTGCATCGACGTGAGCGGCACCGGCGTGACCGCCCAGGAGGTGACGGTGGGCCTGCTCAAGCACAAGATCGCCGCCATCCCCGGGGACGGCCTGGGCGACGTGGGCTGCGCCGACTACGTGCGCCTGAACTACTCCCACCCGGACCTCGCCTGCTTCGAGACCTTCCGGGAAGCCCTGCCCAAGGCCGTCGCCGAGTCCAAGGCGGGAGACTACATCAAGGGCGTGGACGCCTTCTTCGCCAGGGTCGACACGGTCCGCGGCAACAAGATCCGCGCCATGCTCGCCCCCAGGCTGCACGCCGGGGTGGCCAAGTAGATCCGCCGCACCGCGGCCCGGGCGGCGGCAGGTCCGCCGTCCGGGCTCCGGGCGCCGCGCCGAACCGCCCGCACGCGGCTTGATGAGGCCGACCGCGGTGGCTACAATCTGACCCAAGGAGAGTTGTGTGTCCGTGGTCCCAGATCCTCCGATGGCCCAGAGCAGTGTCGAGCGCGCCTATGAGTACCTCCGGAGGATGGCCATCGATTTCGCGATGAAGCCCGGGGAGCGGCTGAACGAAGGGGAGTTCGCGCGGGTGCTGAAGATGAGCCGGGCGCCGGTGCGGGAGGCCATGAACCGGCTGGTGAGCGAGGACCTGCTCACGGTGATTCCCAACCAGGGCTTCTCCTGCCGGCGCCTGAGCGCTTCGGAAGTGAACGCCCTGTACGAAGTGCGGGCCGACCTGGAAGCGGCGGCGGTGGGCCGGATCCCGGCGGAGGCGCTGGCTCAGGGCCTGCGGTCGCTGGCGAAGCAGCATGCGGCCATGCGCCGGGAGGCCCGCAAGGCCTCCCCCGAAGCCCTGGCGGACCGGGACGAGGCGTTCCATCTGGGTCTGGCCGGGCTGTCCGGCAACGGGGAGCGGCTCGGCCTGCTGCGCAGCATCAACGCCCGGGTCCGGTTCGTGCGCCGGGTCGAGCTTTCCGACCCGGTGCGGCTGAAGCGGATCCTGGGCGACCACGGGGCGGTCCTGGACGCCCTGAAGGCCGGAGACCTGGAGGAGGCGGCCCGGACCCTGCGCCGGCACCTGCTCCTGGGCCCGGAGGAGGTGGCCGACCTGGTCAACCAGGCCCTGACCTTGATCTACGCCGCCACGGTGGCTTGAACGGCATTCCTTGGGGGAGGCGGTCATGGCCGCGGAGTTCCTGCTGGTCAACGGCAGTCCCAGGCCCCGGGGCAACAGCGCCCGGATGGCGGAGGTGTGCGCCGCCGAGCTGGAGCGGCTGGGCCGGGGCTGGGAGCGCATCGACCTGCGCGGCAGGCGCATCGCCCCCTGCCAGGGCTGCTGGGCCTGCCGGGACCGGAAGGCGCGGTACTGCGCCCAGAAGGACGACATGGACCAGCTGTACCCCAAGCTCCTGGCGTGCCGGGGCCTGGTGCTGCTGACGCCGGTCTACTGGTTCGCGGTCACCGCCCAGCTGAAGGCCTTCATCGACCGCCTGGACGCGCTTTGGCACTGGGAGCGGGGCTTCCTGGCCGGGAAGCCGGCCGGGGCGGTGCTGGTGTACATGGACGCCACCCCGGAGGCGTCCGGAGCCGTGCACGCCATGGCCAGCCTGGAGCACCTGTTCCGGTGCCTGGGGGCGGACTTCCGGGGCTTCGCGTGCGGCACCGCCGGGGAGGCGGGGGAGGCGGAGCGCAATCCGCGCCTGCTGGCGGACGTCCGGCGCCTGGCCGTCGACCTGGCCCAATGACCCTGGTCCGGCCAGGAGCGCCCGGGATCATCTGGCCTTCTTCTTCAGCTCATCGATGATCCGATCCTTTTCGTCCAGGGTCCTGGCCTGCTCGGCCACCAGGCGGTCCTTGTCCAGGAGCGGACCCAGGAGCTCGTCCTCCACATCCATGCCGTCCTTCAGCGCCTGCTCGGCGATGGCCCGGATGAGCCGGAGAAGACCCCCCTCCCGTGCGCACGGACTGACGGACGAGCAGCCTGCCTCCGGACGGCGGTCCGGTCAGGCCTTCCCGCGTTCCCGGGCCATGGCCGCGAGCTCGGCGAGCATGTCCTCCACCCGCACGCAGACCCGGGCGCCCAGGGTCTCCAGCTCCCCGCTGATGTCCACCGGCAGGCTGTCGGCGCTGTCCTCGGGAACCTGGTTGAGCTTGCCGCCGATGAAGACCGGGACCGCCAGGCCGATCCGCTCCATCTCCCGGCGCAGGGACTGCAGGTAGCCCAGGGCCACGCCGCAGTAAGTGCTCACGGCGATGAAGTCGGCCCCGGCGGCCTCGGCCCGGCGGGCCACGTGCTCGGGCTCGGCGCTGACCCCGGCGTCCTCCACCGCCACCCCCAGGGCCTCCAGCACGGTCTCCACCAGGATCTTGCCGTATTCGTGCACGTCGGTGCAGGTGACGCAGGCCTTGAGCCCCGCCTCCCGCAGCCGGGCCCGGTCCCCGGCCGCCAGGGCGGCGGCCACGCCCTTGCCCTGGGCCTCCAGGGCGGCCACGGTGGTGGCCTGGACCAGGGGCGTGCGCCCGCGCAGGGCCTCGGCCCGGGGCTGGCCGGGGCCGAACCGCTCCTCCAGCTCCTTGGCGCCGATGCGGCGGATGGCCAGGAGCAGCTCGAAGGGGTTGCGGACGTCGATGCCGGCTTCCTCCAGGCCCCGCAGGGTGCGGTCCCGGAAGATCAAGCCGCCCTCCACCATGCGCTCGGCCAGGGCGTCGGCCCGGTCCAGGTCCAGCAGCGGACGGTAGCGGTCGGCCCACTGGACCAGCCGGTTGGCGAACAGGTGCGCGTCCACGATCTCGGAGATCTCGGGGATGCGCAAGGCTTCGGTCACCGGCACCGGGTTCAGCCCGTGGCCGGCGGGGAGCGTGCGCTGGGCCAGGATGTCCGTGAGCAGGTAGCCGCCCAGGTTGGCGTAGTTCTCCACCTCGCTGGCCACGAAGCTGGTGGTGTTGCCGTAGACCATGCTGCCCGGGTTCGGGCTCACCCGGGCCAGGGCGCGCTGGAAGGCCAGGCGGGTGAGGGGCTCGGAGAAGGTGTGGCCGTAGCAGTGGCTCACCCGCGCGCCCAGGAGGTCCTCCACGATGTAGCGCTCCAGCAGGGCCGCCCCGATGCCGCAGGCCAGGTCGCAGAACAGCGCCGCGAAGCCGTCGTCCAGGTTGGAGTGGACGAGGATCTCCACCGGCTGGGCGGCGCACAGGGCGATGGCCTTGACCGTCTCGGCGGTGGTGCCCACGTCGTCGCTCCAGCGCGGCATGCGGAAGGTGAAGTACTGGCCGAGGTTGCCGATGGTGGTGGCCCCGGCCAGGAGCGCCGAGGCGGTGTTCTCCAGGGCGGCCGGGGTGCCGATGACGAAGTCGCCGAAATGGGGGGCCACCGGCGCCGACCCGGTGAGGGCGATGAAGTCCTCGGTGCGGTCCAGGATCAGCCCGGTGCCCTGGGGCATGCGGGCCCGCTGGGCGGCCGGGTAGCCCATGCTCCAGTCCAGGCAGATGCCGTACCGGTCCACCCGGTACCCCGCCGCGGCGATCTCCCGGTGGATCTCCGCGAAGGCGCGCCGGCTTTTCTCCGGGCTGCGGTAGCCCACCTGGGCGTGCAGCATCACCGTGCCTTCGGCCATGCGCCGGCGCTTGTACTCGGCTTCGCAGGCCACGCCATGGTCGGCGAGGAAGGGACAGGGGCCTACCTGGACGGTCCCGGCCAGGCGGCGGCCCTCGGCGATGAGCTCCGCCACGGGGGGAAGCTCGAATTCGGGCAGGACCCGGGAACGTTCGAGCGGTCGCACGGCGGTCACCCGCCGTAGGCCTTGACCACCTCCACCACCTCCGGCAGCGCGTCCAGGCCGAGTTCCTTGAGCCGCGCCATGGTGGGCACCCCGTCGGGCGTCCAGCCCCGGCGCAGGTAGACCGCGTCCACCAGCTTCTGGTAACGGTCCTGGCGGTACTTGCGCACGATGGCGATCTTCTCGTCCACGCTCCTGCCGGCCGGGTCCACGCCCATGTCCTCCAGCATCTGCTTGTCGTAGCGCTCGGCCCGGGACTCGTACTCCTCCCGGGTGACCGGCCCCACCGCGCGGTACGGCGGCTGGTCGTGCTGGCGCAGCCCCTTGCCCATGCGGATGTTGAAGACGCGCTGGAAGTTGTAGACCCGCGCCGACTGGTGGATCAGGCCGGCCCGGTCCAGCTGCAGCCCGGTGGTGGCCTTGACCAGGTCGATGTAGTTCTGGACGTGCTCGGGCACCTTGGCCGGCTCGGCGGTCTGGGCGTTGTCCGCGGGCTCCACGTCGTTCCAGGGCAGCTTGCAGAAGCCGTACAGCCCGAACCAGGTGCGGAACAGGGGGAAGTAGTACAGGGCCTCGGCCTTGTTCTCGAAGGTGGGGATCTGCTTGTTCACCATGTCCATGAAGATCAGCCAGGCCTCGTCGTGCTGGGGGCCCTTGTTGGTGAGGGCGAAGCCGCCCTGCTGGGCCAGGGACTCCTTGGAGATGTACTCGCTGTACTCCAGGCCCTTGACCTCCATGCCGATGTCGTTGATCAGCTGGGGGTCGCCCCAGCCGTTGGCGATGAAGAGCTCCTTCATCTTCTTCACGCCCAGGCCGGCGACCAGGCCGAAGCCTTCGCCCCTGGCCATCTGGTGCATCACCTCCAGGTCCGCCTCGGCGTTGCCCCAGGACAGGTCCAGGCCGCCGGTGCGCTCCAGGTTCAGGATGCCCCGCTGGAAGCACTCCATGATGAAGGCCATCAGGGTGCCGTAGGTGATGGTGCAGATGCCGTAGGTGTCGCAGTAGAAGTTCAGCTCCAGCAAGTATTCCGGATCGAACACCCCGCAGTTGGAGCCCAGCCCGGCGGCGTTCTCGTACTCGGGGCCGTCCACGGTGACCATGTGGCCCTTGAAGGGCCCGGTCCTGCACACCAGGTTGTCGGAGCCCTTGGCGCAGGCCATGGAGCACCCGTACCAGCACCCGTCCGCGGTGCGCTGGGTGCACCGGGCCAGCCAGACGGGGGACGCGATTTTCGGGGTCTCCGGGGAGGAGCCGAACTGGTAGTTGTGGGTGGGCAGGAGGTCGTAGGCGTCCATGATCTCCACCAGGTGCGCGGTGCCGGTGCGGCGCATCCCGCACTGGCTGGCGTCGAGCGCCCGGATCTCTTTGTGCAGCTTGACGCCGGCCCTGGCCAGGGTCTCCAGGTCCTCCGGGTGGTTCTCGTTGCCCTTCACCTTGGGCCCCCGCACCACCAGGGCCACCAGCCTCTTGTCCCGGAACACCGTGCCGATGCCGCCCCGGCCGGCCTGCTTCAGGCGCACGCAGCCGCGGCGCACGTCCCACCAGGAGAAGTTCAGCATGCCGATGAGGCTGTGCTCGGCGGCGGCGCCGCAGGAGACCACCGACACGTTGGGCCGGTCCGCCTCGTTCTCGGCGTAGTGGAGGGTGAGGATCTCCGCCAGCACGTGGCTGGCGCCGGGCAGCGGGGGCGCCGCCTCCAGGCGGATGGTGCCCTTCACCCCGTCGATGAACAGGATCAGGTCCTGGTCGGCCTTGCCCTGCAACTCCAGGGCGTCGAAGCCGGAGAACTTGAGCAGGGGGCCGAAATAGCCGCCCACGTTGGAATCGATGGGGATGTCGGTCTGGGGGGAGAGGGTGACCACCAGGGACTTGCCGCTGCCCGGGTACTGGGTGATGCCCGAGATGGGGCCGGGGCTGATGATGATCTCGTTCTCCGGGTCGTTCCAGCGGGTCTTGGCGGTCACGGCATTCCAGAGGTGCCACAGGCCGAAGCCCCGCCCGCCCACGAACATGTCCTTCATCTGCTGGGTCACCGGCTTCTCCCGCACCTCCAGGCTGGCCAGGTCCAGGTACAGGGTCCGGTCGTTGTAGCCCCGCTGGGGCTGGCTGGGGGTGAAGGGGACTTCCTTGAGCAGGCGCAGGGAGGCCTTGAGGGCCGCCAGCTGTTCGGGGTATTCGGTGCGCCTGGTGTATTCCCAGGAACCCGGTACGGCGGCGGGGGTGTCGGTGGTCTGAGTCATGGGTCGGTCCTATGGTTGGCGTTGGAGTCCGGCGCGCTGGCTGGGGCGGCTCCGACCCCCGCGGCCGGCGTTGTTCCCGGGCGTATACAGGGGGGGGATGGGTTGATTTCCCAGGAAGACCGCATTCAGCCCCGGTGACGGCCGCACGGCGGGACGCAAGGGGAGCATCCCTCATTGGAATCCCTTGCAGGTAGTTTGGCCAAGGCGCGCCGTATAAACAAACGTTATTTTCTTTCCACATCATTCCAAATAATCATGGGTGCCCATGCTCAGGTCGCCCAAGGACTATATGTTAGACCATTAATAAAAAAAATATTTTGGGGAACCAGCCCGATCTTTGAAGCATCTATTTATGCACACCGTCACGTTTCCGCTGTCCAGGAGGAAGCATGCGCGCCACGCCCGATCATGCCCCTTTCTCGCCCAGGCCCAACCCCGCCTCGCCTTTCGCCACCCGTCCCGACCCGCCACCCCCCCGCCAGGGCCAGGATCCCGCCAAAGGCTCCAAGGAAAGCCCGCCCCGGAAACCCGCGGTCGACTACGACGACGGGGCGTGGATGTAGGTCGGCCGATCCGATCGGGCCCCTGGATGTGGCCCCGCCCGCATCACCGTAGGCCAGCTGAGCCCGATTTGGTGAAGCTGCGCTGAGGGGCTGGCCGGCGGGGCTCAATGGTCGCTGGCGGTCAGGCCCTTGTCGTCGATGGTGTAGATGTTCTTCTGGATGTCCTTCACATTCAAATCGCCGAAGACGACGACACGGTGGTTGTGAAGGAACATGGACATGTAGATCACCTGTATCTGGAACGGCTTGGCCTTGTCCACTTCCAGCTTCCTGGTTTCGTTCGGGCCCAGGTAAGCCACGACAACATGCCCATTGACAGACTCGCCCGAATCATAGAGCACGATGCAGGTGCCATGAGTTTTGTTGATGAACGTTTTTTGCTCAGCCCTGGCCGCGATGGCGGTTCCCAGGAGCACCAGAGGGACCAGAGTAAGCCTTTTAATACTAGAGAGCATTGAGACCTCCGTAGCATGGCGGTGACGAAGGTAGCCACCGCAATTTAACTAATTATTTATATATAATCTTCCCGCTCTCTTTGTCAATGGTGGTACCGGCCGCCGCCCGGCGAAGCAAACCTGCCGGTTCAGAGTCGGGTCGCTAGACCTGCCGTGGCGACCTCCGTTGCGTCGACCCAGGGCGACGGCGGCCGGCACCAGGAGGGGACCGTGCCTGGCCGGCAGGGCGGACCCGCCGGCCCACGCCGGTATACTGGACTCCAGGAGTCCACATGCCCGGCCTCACCCAGCCCCTGGAGCGCTACATCCGCGACCCCCGCCTGCTGCCCCTGGCGGACAAGGTGCGCCGCCAGGAGCGGCTGAGCTTCCAGGACGGCCTGCTGCTGTACGAGACCCCCGACCTCACCGGGGTGGGCGCCCTGGCCCACGCGGTGCGCCTGCGCCGCCACGGCCTCAAGACCTACTACGTGGTGAGCCGGCGCCTGTCCTACACCAACATCTGCTACACCCACTGCCAGTTCTGCGCCTTCCAGGCCAGGCCCGGGGATCCCAAGGCGTACGTGTACACCCCGGAAGCCATCGTGCGGGAGATGGAGAAGCCCCAGAACGCCGGCGTGCGGGAGCTGCACATGGTGGCCGGCCACTATCCCAAGCTGAAGATCGACTATTTCGAGGAGATGTTCCGCTCCCTCAAGCGGAGGTTCCCGGACCTGCACCTGAAGGTCTTCACCATGGTGGAGATGGACTACTACGCCCGGGCCTCGGGGATCTCCGTGGAGACGTTCCTGGACCGGTGCGTGGCCGCCGGGCTGGAGAGCTGCCCGGGCGGCGGGGCCGAGATCTTCGACGAGGAGATCCGCGCCAAGATCTGCATCGGCAAGAAGGACGCGGACACCTGGCTGCGGGTGGCGGAGCTTTGCCACCGCAAGGGGGTCCCCACCAACTGCACCATGCTCTACGGGCACATCGAGGAGCCCCGCCACCGGGTGGACCACCTGTTGCGCCTGCGGGACCTGCAGGACCGCACCGGCGGCTTCCTGGCCTACATCCCCCTGGCCTACCAGACGGAGGACAACGAGCTGAGCCGACAGTACGTGATCCACGAGAGCACCGCCCACCAGGACCTGCGGGAGGTGGCGGTGGCCCGGCTGCTCCTGGACAATGTCCCCCACGTGAAGGCGTACTGGGTGATGATCACCGAGGGGCTGGCCCAGGTCGGCCTGAGCTACGGCGCCGACGACCTGGACGGCACCATCATCGAGGAGTCGATCGCCCACGACGCCGGCGCCAGGACCCCCCAGGCCTTGTCCAAAAGCGAGCTGGAGCGTCTGATCCGGGAGGCCGGGTTCGAGCCGGTGGAGCGGGACAACGTCTACAACACCTATTCCTGAAGGTCAGTAGCCGTACGGGGCCTTCCAGGCCTTCCACAGCACGCCGTAATCCTTGACCATCTTCAGCAGGGTGGTCTCCACGAACAGCTCGAGCTGGTTCTCCACCGTCCAGGCGTCCTTCTTCCTGGCGTCCTTGGCGCACGGGGCCTCCAGTTCCTTCAGGGCCTGGGCGTCCAGCCTCACGGTGGACAGGTCCTTGGCCATGCCATCGACGGCCACCTCCTTCAGGGGATTGAAGTCGATCCTGGAGAGATCAAGCTTGCCCTTGTCCTTGTCGATGTCGAACTGGCTGAGGCCCTCCTCCTGCTTCCGGGCGTCCTTGATGGCCGGCGCCACCAGCTTGTAGGCCTTGAGCCTGGCCACCAGCAGGTCGTGGCTGGCCTTCTTCAGGTCCCCCATGACGGCGTCCAGCTTGGCGTCCTTCGCCTTGGCCACGAACGCCCCGACCGCCTCCACGTGGCTGGACCAGTCATCCACGTCGTTGGTGGTCGCGCCCGTGCGCTTGTCCGCGGCGCTGGGATGCAGGGGCGCCAGCAACAGGTTGTCCACGCCAAAGATCCGGGTGTGCAGGCTGACCGTGTTCCGGTTGGCGTCGGCGGCGGTCTGGTACTGCCTCGAAGTGGTCGCGGCCTTCAGCGCGAAGGCCCCGGCCGTCGCGGCCAGGACCCAGCAGAACGTTCTTCCCGGGAGCATGGAGCCTCCGATGCGTCGGCCCGAACACCGGCGTCGGAAGAAAATATAATTAATTATTAATTGCCGTCAAGGCAGCCGGATCCGCTGGCACCGGCTATATTACCTTCGGGTATGGGATGGAAACCAAGGCTGAACTGCGCAAACGCTACCAGGCCCGGCGCGACGCCAGCGCCCCGGAGGACCGGGCCGCCTGGTCCCGGGCCGTGTGCGCCCACGTGGCCGCCTTCTGCGCCGAGCGCCTGATCCGCCGGGTGGGGGCGTTCGCCCCGTTCCGCTCGGAGGTGGACCTGAGCCCCCTCCGGGAGGGCCACCCGGACCTGGAGTTCTTCTTCCCCCGGGTGGCCAGCCTGGATCCGCCCCGCCTGGCCTGGGGTCCGCCCCCCCTGCGGCCGGGAACCTGGGGGCTCCTGGAACCGGCGGCCACCCCCCACCTGGTGCCCCCGGTGGACCTCCTGCTGGTGCCCGGGCTGGTGTTCGCCGCCGACGGGCACCGCCTGGGCTACGGCAAAGGCTTCTACGACGGGACCCTGGCGGCCCTGCCCGGAGCGGTGGTCACCCTCGGGGTTGGGTTCGAGCTGCAGCGGTGCGCCAGCCTGCCCCCGGGTCCCGGGGACCGGCCGGTGCAGGCCCTGGCCACCGAGGCGGGCCTCACCTGGTTCTGACCCCGCCGAAACGCCACGTGGCCCGGACCCCCGCCTCCCAGGCGCGGTTTTCCGGCTCCTGGGCCCGGTAGCCCTGGCCCACCGGCACCGTGTCCGAGGCGCCCAGGCTCCAGTATCGCAACCAAGGGCCGAACGCGGCCCGCCGGGTTTCCGCCATGGCCTCCAGGCGCCAGCCGTGGCCGCTGCCGGGATGGTTGATGGCGGTGCCGAGGCCGGTGCCCGCGTCGCCCAGGCGGGACACCGCCCGGGCCTGGACCACCCAGTCGTACTCCACCATCGGGGCAAACACCCAGGCGCACCCCAGGGCCACCCGGACGGCGCAGCCCAGGGGCACGTACTTCAGGGCCGATTCCCGCCGGTAGCCCAGGGTGAACAACGTCTCATGTCAACACTTCTGCTTGCCGGCCCCGCCCATGCCTTCCAGCACCGCATCCAGGGCCTGGGACCAGGCCGCCAGCGCCCCCCGCTCGCGCAAGACCGCCAGGCCGTGCCGGGTGATGCCCCCCGGGGTGGCCAGCTGGTCGAGCAGTTCATGAAGCGGTTGGTCCGGCCGGGCCAGGCCCACGTCCGCGGTGCTGCGGATGGTTTCCAGGACGATCCGGCGCGCCAGGTCCGGGGGCACGCCGGCCCCGGCGGTCCAGGCCACGGCCTGGTCCGCCAGGGCGTACACCCAGCCGTAGAACGCGGCCAGGACGCTGGCGGCGGTGAAAGCGGCCTCGTCGGGGAGGACGTGCACCTGACCCAGCAGGGCGAAGGCCTCCCGCACCGCCGGGTGGTCCGGGTGCACCAGGGTGGGGCTGCGGTTCAGGGCGGCGCTGGAGATGGGCATGATCCGCACGGCCCCGGCCGGGGCCGCCGCGGGGGCCAGGACGGCCAAGGCCACCCCCGCCGCCGCCGAAGCCACCACCTGCTCCGGGCGGAAGGACAGGGCCGCCAGGGCCGGCAGGGCGTCCTGGGGGCGCACCGCCAGGATCACCAGGTCCGAGCCGTCCACCACCGCCTGGTTGCCCTCCACCGCCTGGGCCCCCCAGCGCTGGGCCAGCTGTTCCGCCTGCCCGGGGCGCGCGTCGGCGATGCGCACCGGCGCGCCGGGGCCGCGCTTGTGGAACCCTTCCAGGAGATACCCCGCCAGGTGCCCGGCGCCGATGATGCCGATCCGCACGCTTGCCACGCCGCCTCCTTCAAGTGAGCTTCAGGATGCTGTCCCCGCCCGGGTACTCCTCCTGGGTGCTTTCCCGCATCTTCTGGAGCACCTGCACCAGCACCCGGATCCGCTCCACCATCTCCATCACCTTGACCAGCTTGGGCTCGTCGGGGTACTTCCGGATCAGCAACTCCACCTGCATGGAGATCACCGCCAGGGGGTTGTTGATCTCGTGCTTGAGAGTCCCGGCCATCTGGCGCAGGGAGTCCAGGCGCTCCGCGGCCCGGGCCTTGCGCTGCAGCTCTTCGTGGCCCTTGAGCACCTGCAGGCGGTGGTGCAGGGTCTCCCAGCGGAAGCCTTCCGGCAGGCAATCGGTGGCGCCGGCGGCGAGCAGCTGGGGATAGCGGTCGTCCGGCGCCCGCACCACCAGGATCGGCACCGTGGCGAACGCGGGATGGCGCCGGTAGGCCTCCACGCAGGCCACGCAGTCCGGCGTGCCCTTGGCGTCCACCACCAGGTAGCGCAGGGGCGGCACCGGCAGGGGCGGCGGTTCCGGTTCCAGGGGCGCCAGGCTCATGTCCCCCGCCTCGGCGACGCTCTCGAACAGCCACATGAGCTCGAAATCCTCGGTCACCAGGCCGAGCATGGGCCGCTGGACCGTCTCCGGCGCCTGGGCGACCATCTTGGCGAAGGACAGGGCCAGGGTCTGGTCGCTCCAGCGCCAGACGATGCCCACGTCCTGGAGGGCATGGAAGGTCCAGGGGTCCGGGGTGGGGATCGGCACGCCGGACGGGAAGTGCAGGCGCAGGGTCCAGTGGGCGGTCTGCTCCACCCATTCCCCGCGCACCCGGCTGCCTTCGGGCACCTGCATGAAACTCGGCTCCACCAGCCCCAGCACCACCTGGACCGCCAGGCTGCCCGCCGCCCAGATGGCGCCCTCGGGCACCGGCTCCAGGTCCAGGGCGGCGTCCCGCAGGCGCAGCAGGTCCCTCCAGGCGGGCTCCACCCCCGCCTGGAGGGTGGCCAGGCTGGTTGAGACCGGGGTCTCCGGGAGCATCTCCAGCACGGTCTCCTGCAGGCCGGTCTCCACCAGGTAGTCCAGCCGGTCCGCCTGGTGCCGCAGCACCGCGGCCCGGTCGCCGTAGCCGCTCTCCGCGTAGGCCTGGATCCAGCGCAGGCAGGAGCCCATGCTCCCCAGCAGCTCGGCGGTGCGGGTGCGGATGCGCTGGTAGCGCGATTTGAGGCGCAGGAACTCGCCCTGGGCCTCGGCCTGGCCCACGGCCCGCTGGGCCAGCTGGATGTGGCGCAGGCCCAGGGCAGCCTGGCGCACGAACGTCCTCAGCACGACCAGGTCGAAGCGGGTGAACGGCTTGCCTTCCCGGCTGCGGTCCAGGTAGAGCACCCCCTGGATGGCCTGGTCGATCTCCAGGGGCGCGCACAGGACCGCGCCCCGGTGCAGTTCCAGCAGGCTGGCGCCGCCGAAGCGCGGATCGATCAGGGGCGCGTTGCTGAGGATGCTGGTGCGCTGGGCCAGCACGTAGGCCACCACCGAATGGGACAGGCCCTGGCGGTCCTCCAGGTCGCCGATGCGGTGCAGGCTGCGCCAGCCGCCCCCGGGGTCCACCATCACCACGAAGCCCCGGTCCGCCCCCAGCAGGTCCAGGGACTCGGTGAGGATGCGCCGGAACATGGCATTGACGCTGCCCTCCTCCAGGAGGCACTCGGTGGTGCGGTGCAGCAGGCGCAGGGCCTCCAGGAACAGGCGGGAATCCTCCGGGGTGGGCTGTTCGGAGAACAGGTCGCCCACCCCCTCCAGGAAGTTCACCCCGTCCAGGCCCGGAAAGCCCTCGGTGAACACCAGGATCCAGTCCCCCAGGCGGATCTCCTGCCCCTCCAGCAGGGCGGTCAGCTCTCCCGGGGCCAGGCGCAGCCCGTCGATGATCACGCCGTTGAGGGACGCCTGGTCCTGGACGCACCAGCGCCCGTCCCGCCGGACCACCTGGGCGTGGACCCGGGATACGGAGGGATCATGGGGCCTGGACACCGGGCAGGCCACCGGGTCCCGGCCCACCTGGCAGTCTCCGGTGAGGGCATACCGGTGCAGGACGTCGCCTTCGAACCATGACAGAAAGGGCACCCCAACCTCCCTGCTTGGAGGGCCCCCGGGAGGGACAAGCGGTCCGCCGCCCTGGGCCACGAGCTTAGGTCATTTGAGGTTAGCAGCTTTCCCCTCCGGAAGCGGGTAGCGGGTGGGATGGGTGCGGCTGGCCCGGTAGACCAGCACCGTGTGGCCCAGGGTGCGCACCACCTCCAGCCCCGCAACCCGGGCCAGGAGCTGGGCCTGGGCCCGGGCCAGGTCTTCGTGGGCGTTGGCGTTCACCTTGATCTTGACCAGCTCCAGGCTGTCCAGCATCACGTCAAGCTCCTCGCCCAGGGCCTGGGTCACGCCGGCCTTGCCGACGTGCACGCTGGCCTTGAGGGGGTGGGCCTGGGCTTTGAGGAACTGGCGTTGGCGCGGGGTCAGCATGGGCGGCCTCATTTTTTCTTGCGGGATAAGCGGGAGCTTGGGGGTCGGTGTCAATTCACTGCCAGGTCACGTACGATTCACAGGCAGGATAGAAGCTTCCCATTGACATTCCATTGAAAGATCCCCACATGCATCTGTCCATCTATCCGCCCGACCCGACCCCCGGCAAGCGTTTGCCCCAGCCCGATGGGTTGACGCGGTTCCGGGAGGCCCTGGATGCCGTTCCGTCCGGGGGCACCGCCCAGGTCTGGGTGCGGCTGCCCATCCAACTGGGGGACATGGTGATGGCCCTGCCCTCCATGTTCATCATCAAGGCCATATGGGAGCGGCTCGCCCGGGACCGGGGGGTGCGCCTGGAATTCGCCCTCACCGGCCGGGCCTCGGTATCGATGTTCAAGGAAGCGGTGCCGGACGTATTCGCGGCCTGCCTCCCGGATACCGAGTTCCCCGCCTCCAGCTCGCCGATCAAGCTCCTGCGGCACTGGAAGGAGCGCGCGCCCCTGGCGGTGATCAACTACTCCAAGTCGGACCGGATCAAAGTGGCCGCCTGGCTGGCCGGAGTGCCGGTGCGGGCGGGCATCGCCGACGGTTCCAACAACTGGTGCTACCACTTCAGCCATCCGTTCATGAGCTACACCCAGGTGGGCCACCGGCATTTCCGCTACCTGCCCCTCACCCAGTGGCTGGCCGGCCCCCAGGCTTCGGCCCCGCTGCCCACCCTGGGCGGCCCCGGGTTCGGAGGCACCTCGGTCCTGTCCCTGCTGCGGGACCAGGGTTGGGACGGCGGTCCGTACGTAGTGTTCGGAGTGTATCCCCTGCCCCAGTTCCCGGAGCGGCGCTGGTATCCCCTGGACGAGCCCTGGGTCCGCCTGGCCGCCCTGGCCCGGAAGGCGGGAGTCACCCCGGTCCTGGCCGGGGGACCCGAGAACCGGGCGCGGCTGGAGCACCTGGGGGTCCAGAGCGGCAGCGTGTGCCTGGCAGGCCGGACCAGCCTGGCCGAGCTCCTGGCCCTGGTGGCCAACGCCATGGGCACCGTGACCGTGGACACGGGCATCGCCCACATGGCCGCGCTCACCGGGCAGCCCACCGTGGTGATCTTCAGCCATGGGCAGGAATTCTGGGATTTCCCCTGCGGCCCCAAGGTCATCTCCCTGCGCGGCGACCCCACCGGCGAGTCGGTGTTCCCCTTTCCCCCCGGCTCCATGGACCGGGTGACCCGCCCGTGGGCCGCCGTCACCAGTTCCATCCCGCCTTCGCGGGCCTGGTCTGTTCTCAACCTCCTGGCCGCCGAGGGTTGATTCCGGTGGGGAGGTCCGGAACGAGCTCAGGGCGCGATCTGGGGCACGCAGGCGAGCAGGCGCTGGGTCTGGCGGCGCTTGCTCCAGGTGTTGAAGAGCCTGACCATGCCTTTCACCGGCAGGAAGGTGGCACTGCCGATGCCGTCGACCAGCACGAACCGCTCGCTGCCGTCCGGGGCGGTGCTGAGCAGTATGTTTTCCGGATGCAAGTCATTGAGCACCACGCTGCTGTCCATGAGAGACGCCATGAGCTCTTCCAGAAGCCGGACCCGGTCCTGGCTCATGTGGCCCGCCCCGATCAGATCGGACAACGTCGGTGCCAGTTCGCCCTTTTGATCACATATCTTGCGCTCCACCATGCCAAGTCCCTGGTCGGTCTGGACCAGGCCAACGAAGGGCGGCAGCAGGGGCAGGACGGCTTCGGACCGGGCGCAGGCGGCCATGTATTCCTTCACTTCGCGAAGGAATACATGATACTGCCGGCAGCTGCGCAGCCGGGATGCCAGCCGGGAGTTGGGACCGATGCGCGCTTCCACATAATCCGGGCGCAGGACTTTGATCACCAGTTCAGAATGGCCTGGAAAGGGGTAGATCAACCGCTGCACTCCGCAAGCCAAAGGTTGACAATCTTTAAGGCGAACGGGAAGGTCTGGGTTGAAAGCGGTCGCAGGGTTGGTCATGGCAAGCACCGAAGAACCCTTAATTGGGGTCACGGATCGAGTTTCCGTTATGATAGATTACGTTGAGATTCAGGGTTAGTTAAATCTTCGAATGGCAACCCAATACATTGCCCAGTGGTCGCGCCGCGGCGCAGGGGCCTGGGATCGGAAGTTATCGGGGCCTGTTTTTTGGGTGTGGAAGGCATGAGTAGTGAATCCTTGCTTCAGCGGTTGTCAGTGTCCCGGCGAATCGGCGACAAGCCCATCCGCCTGGGGCTCGTCCTCGGACTCGCGGGCGCGATCCTGTACCTGACCGGCCTGGGCAACCATAGCCTCTGGGGCGCGCAGGAACCATACGTTGGCGGCATCATCCGGGAGATGGCGGATTCTGGCAACTGGGTCGTGCCCACCCTGAACGGCTTCCCATATCTGGAAAAACCCCCCCTTTACTACTTGATCGGCGCCGTTCTGGTCCGCCTGGTCCACAGCTTCGACCCCTGGGTCCTGCGCCTGCCGTCCGCCCTTTTCGCCTGGGGCACCATGGGCTGGGTCGGCTGGCTGGGCTGCCGCAGGCATTCGCCGGCGGCGGGGTGGTGGGCGGCCATCTGTCTCGGGACCGGCGAACTGTTCCTCCGGACCGGCCACATGGCGATCGTCGACATGGCCTTCACCTTCTTCGTGGCCGTGGGGCTGGGCTGCATCTGGCTCCTGCTGGAAGAGCCGGAACACTTCGATCGATGGGCCAACGCCCTCCACCTGAGCCTGGGGTTGGCCTTCCTGACCAAGGGGCTGCTGGGTCCGGTGATGATCCTCCTTCCCCTGGCGGGGATGGCGGTCCTTCCGGAAGGGCGGCGCCTGCTGCTCCGCCTCCTGAAGCCCAGGTGGGGCATGGCCTGCGGCCTGGGATTGGGTTTCGGCTGGCTGGTTCTCCTCTACCGCCAGGGGGGCTGGCCCTTTGTGGAGGAGTCGATGGTGCGTAACACCATCGGCCGGTTCTTCCAGTTGCACCGGCTGGTGCCCGCGACCGGCATGGTAGGGGAGCACCGGGAGAACGGGTTTTTCTACCTGACCCATTCGCCTTGGAACATGCTGCCGTGGCTGTTCCCGGCCATCCCCGCCGTGTGCGCCTCCCTGGGCGCCTTCCGCCCGCAGGCCCGGCGTGCGGCGGACCTGTTCCTGCCCCTCGCCCTGGTGCTGGACACCCTGTTCCTGTCCATCTCCCAGATGCGCCGGGCGGTCTACTTCCTTCCCTTGGCCCCGGTCATCTTCCTGCTCACGGGACGGTGGCTCGAAAGCCGGTTCCGGAAGGCGGAAGCGGCCGCGCCGGCCAAGGACCCCAAGCTGTCCTGGCTGCTGGGCGCAACTGCGGCTCCCATCCTCCTGGCTGCCCTGTCGGGTCCCTGGCTCCTGGTTCGGCTGTACCAGATCGCCTGGGTTTGGGCCCTGCTGTCCTCGGCGGTCGTGGCCTTCCTTGGCTTGGCCCTGGTGGCCGCCCTGGAGCGGAGCCGCCATCGCTTTGTGCTGGACATCCTGTTCCTGGTCTGGGGCTGCTGCCTGGTCTGGGGCGTCTGGGTGTTCCCGGTGGTCAAGGAACCTTCCAGCCGGCGCCCTGATGCCTCCTTCTACGTGGCCCGGCAGGTCGTCCTGGACACCGGGGCGGACCTCCAGGAGTACCGCCTGAGCGAGCAGGAACTGGGCCTGGCCAGCCTGATCATCCGGAAGCCGCTTCCGCCGGTGCGGTCCATGGAGGCGCTTGGGGACCTGCTGGCCCAGGATGGCCCGCGAGTCGTGGTGGCGTCGCCGGAGGCCCGGTCCATCGCCGCGTCGCCCCGGTTCCGGGGACGGGTCCTGCAGCCGGACCGGATCCTCTCCACCCGGCAGGGGACCCCCCTGCTGGTCATTCTCAACGGGGCCGCCTGCCAGAGGCTTCCGGCCGGTCTGGATTCGGGGTTCCTGTCCTCCTGCCGGCCGTCCGACGCTCCGAAGAACGGCGCGGGCACCCGGCTGCCTTAGCCTCCGGAGGATGGCCCCTCCCTGTGGCATACTCGGAAGGTGCCCAGGACTGCCACCCCCAACTTCGCCCACCGGCTGCAGTACGGCCTGTTCAAGGTCGTGGAGAGCCTGGTGTGCATCCTGCCCTGGCGAAGGGCGTGGATCCTGGGGCGCCGGGTGGGCCGCCTGTACTATTGGGCCGATGCCCGGCACCGGCGGGTGGTCCATGACAACCTGCGCAACTCGGACCTGGGTCTGGACGAGGCGGCCATCAAGGACCTCTCCCGGGCCTGTTTCGAGCATTTCGGCGCGCTTCTGTTCACCACCCTGCGCCTGCTCCGCACCACGCCCGAAGGTCTCCGCCGGTCCACCCGCATCGAAGGGCGGGAGAACCTGGAGGCCGCCTTCGGCGAGGGCAAGGGAGTGATCGGGCTCACCGGCCACATGGGCAACTGGGAGATCATGGCCCTGGCTCTGGGCGTGAACGGCTGGAAAGTGGCCGCCATCGGCCGGGAACTGGACAACCCCCTGCTGGAGGCGCGGCTGCGGGAATTCCGCATGGCCTTCGGCAATTCGGTGATCTCCAAGGACGGCGCCGTGCGGGGCGCCATCAAGGCCCTCAAGGAAGGCAAGTTCGTGGGCTTCCTCCTGGACCAGGACGCCTTGACGGCCGGCGTGTTCGTGAAGTTCCTGGGCCGCTGGGCCTCCACCTTTCCCACCCCCGGCCTCCTGGCCAGCCGCTTCGACCTGCCGATCCTGCCCGTCTCCAGCCGGGTGGATCCGGACGGCACCGTCACGGTGACCGCCCACCCGCCCTTCCACGCGCCCCGCACCGGCGATCCGGCCAAGGACGCCTGGCTGGCCACCCAGCGCATGACCGCCCTGCTGGAGCGGCTGGTCAAGGGCAACCCCGCCCAGTGGTTGTGGATGCACCGCCGGTTCAAGACCCAGCCGGGCCCCGGCGAGCCCCCCCTGCCCCCGGAGGAGTGGCTGGAGGAGGCCCGGGTCCAGGCCGCCGCCCTGGCCAAGGATCCCTGATGCCCTTCCCGCCCTGGAAGCAGAACCGCATCCTGAGCGACCCCTTCCGGTCCGGTTTCGGGCGCAGGGCGCTTCTCTGCGGACTGGACCGCCCGTTCCGGAAAGGCGTCCACCTCAAGCACAACAACCTCACCGAAGCCCTGGAGATGGCCCGGGCGCTCCACGAACTGGGCTACGCGGTGGACGTGATCAACCACGACAGTCCCCTGCCGGTGGACTACTCCGCCTACGAGGTGCTGTTCGGCGCGGGGCTGGCCATGGAGCGGGCGGTCCTGCAGGACGCCTTCCCGCGCCTGCGCACGATCCTCTACCTGTGCGGCGCCTACGTGCCCCTGTCCAACCGGTCCAGCCTGGCCCGCGTGGACGACCTGTACCGGCGCCGGGGGGTGTGGCTGCCGCAATCCGCCCGTCTGGGCGATCCGGGCTGGGGCCTGGAGCGGGTGGTGGACGGGCTCATCGTCCTGGGCAACCGGGTGACCGCCGACCCCTACCGGGCCGTCACGCCCCGCCCCGTGCACGAACTCCCTCTGTTCTTCCTGCCGGTGGTGGACCCGGAGCCGGTGCTGGCGGCCCGGGACCTGCCCCGGGCGCGCGCCCATTTCGTGTGGTTCGCCGGCACCGGCCTGGTGCACAAGGGCCTGGACCTGGCGCTGGAGGCCTTCGCCCGGCATCCGGACCTGCACCTGCACGTGTACGGGGCCATCCAGAACGAGCCGGCCTTCGTGGCGGCGTTCCAGCGGGAGCTGCAGGGCACCCCCAACGTCCACGTGGAGGGTTTCCTGGGCCTGGACACGCCGGCCTTCCGCCAGGCCCTCCTGGCCAGCGCCTTCATGATCTCCCCGTCCTGCGCCGAGGCCTGCAACTCCTCGGTGCTGAACATCTGCGGCAACGGCGGCCACGTCCCCCTGCTCACCCGGGTCAACGGCATCGACCTGGGGGATTTCGGCGTCCCCATCCAGGACACCACGGTGGCGGCGGTGGAGGCGGCCCTGGCCCAGGCCGCCGCCCTGAGCGACGCCGAACTGGACCGCCGCCTGCGGGCCACCGCCGCCCACATGGCCCGGGAGCACTCCCTGGAGCGCTACCGCCAGCGCCTGAAGGACGCGGTGCAGGCCATCCTGGCCCAGCCGGCCGCGGGGGGAGGACGGCCGTGATGATCCTGGTCACCGGCGGCGCCGGCTTCATCGGCAGCCACGTGGCGGACCGCCTCCTGGCCGACGGCCACCGGGTGGCCGTGCTGGACAACCTGCGCAGCGGGTCCCCGGACAACCTGCCCCAGGGGGCGGAATTCCTGCCCATGGACCTGCGGGATCCGGCGCTGCCGCGGACCCTGGCCCGCCTGCGCCCCGAGGCCATGGTCCACTGCGCGGCCCAGATCGACGTGCGGGTCAGCTGCCGGGAGCCCGTCTTCGACGCCCAGGAGAACATCCTGGGCACCCTCGGCCTCATCGAGGCGGGCCTGGAGAACGGCCTGCGGCGGTTCCTGTTCGCCAGCAGCGGCGGGGCCATCTACGGCGAGGCGGCGGGTCCCCAGGGGGAGGACCATCCGGAATGCCCGGTCAACCCGTACGGGGTCGCCAAGCTCAGCGTCGACAAGTACCTCCACGTCTACGCCGGGCAGCGGGGCCTGGCCGGGTGCAGCCTGCGTTTCGCCAACGCCTACGGGCCCCGCCAGGGGGCCAAGGGCGAAGCCGGGGTGGTGGCGGTGTTCTGCCGGCGCCTGGCCCGGGGCCTGGCGCCGGCGGTGAACGGCGACGGGCTCCAGACCCGGGATTTCGTCTACGTGGCGGACCTGGCGGAGGCCGTGCACCTGGCCCTGGAACGGGAGGCCGCCGGCGTGTTCAACCTGGGCACCGGCCGGGAGACCACCATCCTGGACCTGGCCCGCCGGCTGTGCCTCGCGGCCGGGGCGGACCCGGCGTGCATCGAGCACCGCCAGGGGATTCCCGGCGAGCAGCGGCGCTCGGTGCTGGATGCGGCCAAGGCCGGCGCGGCGCTGGGCTGGCGCCCCGGCACCACCCTGGATGAAGGGCTGGCCGAGACCTGGGCGTGGTTCCGGAGCCGCCCGGGGCCTGGCCAGTAGCTGGCGATAGTTCAAGGATCCTGGGCAAACGGTACGGAGGTGCTATACTTGTATAGCAAGGAGCGATCTCATGCTCGCGATCCGCCTTCCCGAAGACATCGAACGCCGCCTGGACGCCCTGGCTGCGGCCACCGGGCGCACCAAGACATTCTATGCCCGGGAAGCCATCCTGGAGCACCTGGAGAACCTGGAGGACATCTACCTGGCCGAGCGGGCCCTGGAGGAGATTCGCGCCGGCAAGGCCAGGGCCATCCCCCTGGACCACGTGATGCGTGAATATGGCCTGGAGAATTGAACTCTCTCCGGTCGCGCACAAAGGGTTGAAGGGGCTGGAACCGGCGGTGGTCCGGAGGCTCCTGAAATTCCTCCATGAGCGCAGCGCCCCGCTGGAGGATCCCAGGTGCATCGGCGAGGCGCTGAAGGGCTCGGAGCTGGGCGAGTTCTGGAGATACCGGGTGGGCGACTGCCGGATCATCTGCGTCATCGAGGACGCCAAGCTGCTGATCCTGGTGGTGCGCATCGGCAACCGGCGCGAGGTCTACCGCTAAGCAGCGCCCTCTACAGCCCCAGGGCGCCCTTCATCCAGGCGATGGTCTCCGCGAGCCCCTGGTCCAGGCTGACCCGGGCTTGCCAGCCGAAGCGCTCCAGGGCCCGGCTGGTGTCCAGCTTGCGCCGGGGCTGGCCGTCCGGGTAGGCCGCGTTGAACGTCAATCCGCCCGGGAACCCGGTCATGGCCTTGATCTTCAGGGCCAGGTCCCGGATGCTCAGCTCCTCCCCGGTGCCCAGGTTCACCGGGTCGGGATCCTCGTACCTGGCCAGGGCCTCGCAGATGGCCTCGGCCGCGTCCCGCACGTAGAGGAATTCCCGGCTGGCGCTGCCGGTCCCCCACAGCTCCACGGCCGGCGCCCCGGCGGCCCCGGCTTCCAGGAACTTGCGGATGAGCGCCGGGATCACGTGGTTGTTCTCCGGGTCCAGGTGGTCCCCGGGACCGTAAAGGTTCACCGGCAGCAGGAAGATCCCCCGGGTGCCGTACTCCTGGCGGTAGGCCTGGAGCTGGACCAGCAGGGCCTTCTTGGCGATGCCGTAGGGGGCGTTGGTCTCCTCGGGGTAGCCGTCCCAGATGCTGTCCTCCCGGAACGGCACCGGGCAGAACTTGGGATAGGCGCACACGGTGCCCAGCACTGCCAGCTTGTCGACCCCCTCGGCGCGGCAGGCCTCCACCAGGTGCAGGCCCATCGCCAGGTTGGCGTAGAAGAAGGATCCGGGGTGCCGGCGGTTGGCGCCGATCCCGCCGACCCGGGCGGCCATGTGCAGCACCCCGTCCGGACGGTGCTGGCGCAGGAACCGGGCGGCGGCCCCGGGATCCAGCAGGTCGCACGCCTCCTCGGTCGGGGCCAGGACCACCGCGCCCCGGCGGTCCAGTTCGGCCACCACGTGGGGGCCCAGGAAGCCGTTCCCGCCGGTGACCCAGATGCGCTTGCCGGCCAGGGGGAAGGTTTCGGCGGCCATCAGAAGCCTCCCCGGGGCGTCTCGGGATGGCCCGCGTCCCGCAGCACCGCCTCCCGCCGGGCCAGCTGCAGGTCGCTGTCCACCATCATGCCCGCCAGGGCCTCCACGCCGGTCCTGGCCTCCCAGCCGAGCAGGCGCCGGGCCTTGGCCGCATCCCCTTCCAGGTGGTCCACTTCCGCCGGCCGGAAATAGCGCGGGTCGATCTCCACCCACTCCTTCCAGTCCAGGTCCAGCCGGGCGAACACCAGGTCCAGGAACTGGCGGATGGTCAAGGCCACGCCCGTGGCCACCACGTAGTCGTCCGGCTGGTCCTGCTGGAGCATGCGCCACATGGCTTCCACGTAGTCGCCGGCGAAGCCCCAGTCCCGCCTGGCGTCCAGGTTGCCCAGGTAGAGCTTGTCCTGGAGCCCCAGCTTGATGCGGGTGGCGGCCCGGGTGATCTTGCGGGTGACGAAGGTCTCGCCCCGGCGGGGGCTCTCGTGGTTGAACAGGATGCCGTTGCAGGCGAACATCCCGTAGCTCTCCCGGTAGTTCACCACCTGGTGGTGGGCGTAGACCTTGGCGCAGGCATAGGGCGAGCGCGGCTGGAAGCGGGTGTCCTCGTTCTGGCGCGGCCTGGCGCTGCCGAACATCTCGCTGGAGCCCGCCTGGTAGAAGCGCACCCGGCGCGTGCTGGCGTCCTGGAACGAGCGCAGCGCCTCCAGCATGCGCAGGCATCCCAGCCCCACCACTTCGGCAGTGAATTCCGGCTGGTCGAAGCTCACCCGCACGTGGCTCTGGGCGCCGAGGTTGTAGATCTCGTCAGGATGCACCTGGTCCAGGATGCGCCGCAGCCCGCTGCTGTCGTACAGGTCCCCATAGTGGAGCTGCAGGTGCGGGTGCTGGTGGGGATCCACGTACAGGTGGTCGATGCGGTCGGTGTTGAAGGTGGAAGCCCGGCGGATCACGCCGTGGACTTCGTAGCCCTTGGCCAGCAGCCACTCCGCCAGGTAGCTGCCGTCCTGGCCGGTGATGCCGGTGATGAGTGCGGTGGGTGACATGAAGGGGCTCCAGGGGGCTTGATTGCTATTAATTGTTCAACTGAACCATCTTGACCGGTTGGGAGCGGGCCATCGGAAGGTCACATCGGTGAACCAGGCGAAGCCGTTGCCGGTCCGGCCCGACTCATACAGTACCGCGTCCTGGCGCTGCCAGGACGCGCCCATGTCGATGGTGGTGATGTCGTCGGCTCTCCAGGCCAGCACCTGCTGAAGCCCGTTGAATCGGTTCTGGCCGGGGGTGAAGCCCGGATGGTCCTGGAGCCAGTCCTCCAGGTTGTCCCGGAACGGGCGGAACCCGTGCCAGAGGGTGAGCGCGCCGGTGAGCCGGGAGGAGAAGTCCACCTCCACCTTGGCGGTGGTGACGATGAATTCACCGCCCAGGGCATTGCCCAGGGGGTCGCCGTAGTAGTAGAAGCCGGTCAGGTAGGCGCCGTGGGTGAACGGGCGGAACGCGCTGGAGGCGGGGTTATCGCAGGAGGAGTACTCGAGCCCGGTCCTGACCCTGGGCCAGTCCACCAGGATGCCCACCGTGTCGTTGGGCAGGCCCTCGCTCGGGGCGGTGTAGCGGGAATTGAGGTTCCACAGGTAGCCGAGGTTGGGCTGGAAGAAGGTGTTGTCCAGGTCCTTCTTCACGTCCCTGCCGAAGTACTTGGGGGGATTCTTCAGGAACACCCCCACCGGCCAGACCTCCTGCTTGCTGCCGCGGCTGATGTAGGCGCTGGCCTTGTCGGCCGCCAGGAGCCGGGCCAGGAACGTCAGCTGCAGGCGGAATCCCACGTCCATCTCCGACGCGCTCCGGGCGTTGTTCTTGTAACCCGTCAGGCTGTAGCCGGGCTGGGAGAAATCGGTGTTGGCTTCGGCGAAGGTGTCCTTGGTGCCGGTCATGGCCGTGAGGTAGTCGAACGCGCCGTAGCCCGAGGTCAGGCCCTTGCCGTTCAGCGTCCCGGACCAGAGGTTGGTGTAGTTGAGGTAGAACTCCATGAGCGGGCCGAAGGTCGCCTGCACCCGGTAGCCGTTGAACATGGGGGCCTGGGGATCGCCGACCTGGGCGATTTGCCGGGAGCGCACGGACGCGTCCTGGATCTCCGGGCTCAGGATCCGGTGGTTCTCCAGGCGTCCCATGAACGCCTGGAAGCCCCAGCACCCCAGGGGAACCCGCCACAGGTGCAGGTCCACCATGGGGGACTCCACCCGCAGGCGGGGAAACGGCCGGGCCGCTTCCCCCAGCAGGTAGCCGCCGTTCAGGCCGTAGCCCCACACCAGGGGTTCCTGCTCGAACCCGCCCTGCCAGCGCTCCCCCCGGTACCACAGGTGGCTGCGGTACAGCGTCATGTAGGCCTGGCCCTGGGTGTCGCGGTTTCCGAGCAGTTCCGCCGCCGCGTCCCAGCGGCCGCTGCGGAAGCCGCCCTCCAGGTGGAAGCCGCCGCCGGTGATGCCGTTGCCCAGCCCCAGGGAGTCGGTCAAGGTGACCGCCGGCCCGTGGTGGTCGCCGGCCCACAACCCGGCCCCGTACCAGAGGGGATCCCCCGGCTGGTCCTCGCCCAGCGCGCGCCTCTGGTTCCAGCCGGCCGGAGCCTGGGCCCAGAGGGGCACGGTCAGCAACAGGAAGGACGCCCACATCCGCATTGGCAAAATCCTCATTAAATAATCATTCGATTTCGTTCCAGGATACCGTTTCCTCTATCTGGGATGAAGGTTTTTGCCGCGCATTCCGGGTCATCCCTCCAGAGCCACCAGGGTCGAGCGGACGCTGACCGGGGTCCCTTCCAGGCGCGCCGGCTCGGGCCCCGCCAGCTCCGGCGGGCGGGCCGGGTAGAACAGCCGGGAGCCGTCCCGGGGCGCCGCCCAGGCGCGCAGCAAAGCTTCCAGCACCGCTCCGGGCGGGATGTCCCGCACGCAGTGGGGGCGCTGGAAGCGGCAGTTCCACGCGCAGCCGTAGCAGGCCAGGGGCAGGCAGACCACGCTGGTGAGGGGGGAGACCGGCATGAACCGGCCGAAGAAGCCACCCCCCAGCAGGACCAGGTGGGGCGTTCCCACCGCCCCGGCCAGGTGGGCCAGGCCGGTTTCCGCGCCGAAGCCCAGCCGGCACCGCTCCAGCACCGCCGCCGCCTGGGGCAGGCTGGTGGCGCCGCAGAGGTTGGCCTTGGGTCCCGGCAGGCCGCCCAGGACGGCCTCGGCCCAGTCCCGGTCGCCGGCCCCGCCCAGGCAGACCACTCCGGCCTCGGTCCGGTCCCGGAACCCGGCCAGGACGGTCCCGTAGTCGCCGTAGAAACGGATGGGATCCCCGGTGCCGGGAAAGAACGCCAGGCAGGGCGGCCCGTCCAGGCCGTGCTCCCGGAGCAGGCGCGCCGCCCGCTCCCGGTCCGCCCCGGACACCCAGGCGGTGGGGCGGACCTCCCCGGTGATGCCCAGGAAAGCCAGGAAGCGCTGGTGGTGGTCCAGTTCGGTGGCGTCCCCGGGGCCCGGCCCCACCAGGTGGGTGTAGCCCCGGTCGTTGCGCAGCTTGCGCTGCGGCATGAGGTTGGCCCCGTCGCCCAGGTGGGCGACCTGGACCGGCGCGCCGCTCATCCGGCACAGCAGGTCCGAGGCGGAATCCCGGGAGTGGACGGTGTTCAGGGCCAGGTCCGCCCGGGCCAGGCGCACCCGGGCCGCCAGCCAGAGGCGGTAGGCCGGGTTGCGGTGCAGCCGGCGCTTGTTGAAGGGAATCACCTGATCCACCCAGGGACAGGCGGCGAACAGGTCCTGCACCAGGTCGGGACAGGCGACCGTCAGGCCGGCGCCGGGGAAGCGCTCCCGCACCAGGGGCAGCAGCCCCGAGGCGAGCACGTGGTCGCCGATGCCGTCGGCCCGGACCACCAGGATGCGCCCGGGGGGACGGGGCAAGGCCAGGGCCGCGCTCACCGCCCGGCGTTCCAGACGCGCCCGGGGCCGTCGCCCCCGGGCACCACCCACACGTCGGCGTCCGCCCGGGGCCCCTCGCCTTCCAGGGGCGGCCAGCCGGCCCGGCCTGCCAGGACGCCCTCCACCCGCAGCCCGCCCAGGACCTGGGCGCCGTAGGCCAGGTAGGCGGCCAGCGCCCCGTCCCCGCGCAGGAACACGGAGGCGCCGGCGGGGCCGGCCGCCAGGTAGGGCACCAGCAGGGCGCACATCACGTCCCCCGGCAGGCGCTTCAGGGGATGGTCCAGGGGCGGCAGGCCGCGCAGGAGCCAGCGGAGGCTCTCCCCCGCGCCGCGCCGGGCGCGGGGCCGGAGGGTGACCGCGCCCGCGGGCGCCTGGGCGCGCACGGGCAGGCCCAGCAGCTGCCCCTCCGCGGGATCCAGGAATCCGTCCACGCCCCGCCCGCGCCGGAAGCAGGCCCAGGCCAGCCAGAAGCTGTCCGGGCCGGTGCCGTGGATCCACAACGGGCCCGCCCCGGCGCCGGCCAGCAGGCGATCCGCACGCACCAGGGCCATGGGAACGGCCCAGGCCACGTGCGCCCGCGCCCGCACGTCCCCGCCGGCGAACGGGTCCGGCAGCGTCCCGCCCGCGTCCCGGCGCTCCCGGTAGGCCTGGACGATGCTGCGCAGGATGGCCTGCTGCACCCGGCCCGCGCCGCTGGCCAGGAACCGGGAGGCGCCGTGCACCCGGTACTCCATCTGGGGCTGGTGGAGGTGCACCCGCGGGCCCAGGGGATCGGCCCGCAGCACGAACAGCACGTCGTCGGCCAGGTCGGAGGCGGAGAACCCGCCCAGCCGGCGCGCCAGCTCCACGGTGGCGGCGAACGGCACGCCGATGGTGTCCACCGAGAACAGCCGGCGCAGGGGGAACGGGTCCTGGCGCCGGCGCAGCTTGCGCCGCTGGCCGGCCTCGGTGATCTCCCAGTAGTCGCACACGGCCAGGGCCAGGGGATGGGCCGCCAGGGCCCGGCGGTGGGCCCCCACGAAGCTGGGCAGGAGCCGGTTGTCCGTGTGGATGTACGAAAAGTGCTCCCCCGTGACGCGCTCCAGCATCCAGTTCAGGCAGGTGCCCGGGTCCATGCGCGCCGGCTCGTGCACGAAATGGATCCGCCCGTCCCGGTAGGGCGCCATCACCTGGGGCGTCTCATCCGTGGAATTGTCCAGGATCCACAGCTCCCAGTCCGGATCCTCCTGGGCCAGGACGCTGTCCACGGCTTCGCCGATGAAGCGGGCCTGGTTGAACGAGGGCATGAGCAGGGCGAACGGCATCGGGGTTCCGGGAGCGGCGCGGGAAGGGTGCAGCAGTCAGCATACCCCATCTCCCGGCGCGTCCGGGCGCGCCGGCCGTCAGGCGTACTTGGCGCGCTTGGCCCGGTGCTCTCCGCGCTTGTGGCGCAAGCGCAGGCGCAGCCACGCCCAGGGCGTGACCACCCGGTCCCTGGAGAGCAGGTGCAGGAACGGCTGGCCGCCCCAGGGCAGGGAACCCGCCCACACCAGCCCGGCCCGCCGGGCGGCCTCCCCGAAGCCCCGGCCGCTCAGGATGGTGATGTGCTGCCCGCGCTGCAGGTCCAGGTAGTACCAGGCGGGGCCATGGACCCCTTCCCGGTAGAACTCGGTGCTCGCCAGGAGCAGCCCGCCAGGGGCCAGCGCATCGCCCAGGCGCCGCAGGGTCGCCACCGGGTCCTGGGTGTGCTCCAGCACCTCGATGGCGGTGACCAGGTGGAAGGGGCCGGGAGGCAGCTCCGTGAGCACCCGCTCCCGGGCGAACGCCGACTGGGGGTAGGGATCATAGGCCCAGGCATCCATCCGGTCATCCAGCAGGGCCCGCAGCAGCACCCCCTTGCCGGCCCCGAAATCCAGGCACCGGGCGCCGGCGGGAACCAGCCCCAGGCTGGCCAGGCGCCGGACCACCCGCCACACCATCAGGCACCGCTGCAGGTCGCCCGAGTCCGGGTCCGGGCTCACCGCCATGGCGTAGGCGCGCTCCAGCCAGGTGGGCTCCGGCAGCATCAGGCTGCGGCAGTCCCGGCAGACCCCGAACGCCACCGGCAGGCCGCCCTGGATGGCGCTCTCGAACGCCTTCAGCAGCGGGCCGCCGCAGGCGCGGCACGGCTCGGAGCTGGGATGGGGAGGCAGGTCGGGGGTCATCGGGATCCTTGGCCGCGGGGCACGGATCCCAGGTTACCAGGGCCGTCAGCCTTCCTGCGCCACCGCCCGCGCCAGCACGTCCCACCGGCGCGCCCGCAGCTGCTCCTGGTCCAGCAGCTCGCCCGCGGGCCCCAGCCGGTGGGCCAGGACGGCCAGGCAGAGCCCGGTGTCGGGCCGCACGAACAGGGCCGGGCCGGTGTAGCCCAGGTGGAACCAGAAGGGCGAGGGCGCCCCGGGCTCGCCTTCCAGAGGCGGGGCGGCCGGGCTCAGGCGGGTCTCTTCGTGCACCAGCACGTGCACGCCGGACCGGTCCGGGGGCAGGGCCGCCAGCAGGGTGCCGAACCGGCCGCTGCCGGTGAGGGCCCGCTGCAGCCCCAGGCCCCACCGGGCGCCGTCCTGGGCCCGGGCCGTGGCCACGGCCATGCGCCCGGGCAGGCCCGCGCCCACCCAGCGCTCCAGGCAGCGCGCCAGGCCTTCGGGAAAAGCGCCGAACCCCGCGTGGCCGCGCATGCCGGCCCGGGCGTTGGCGTCGTGGGGCAGGCGCGGGTCCCGGGCCGGGAACGGCAGTCCGGGCTCCGCCAGGGGCCACATGTCCGCATCGGCCCCGGAGGGCGCGAAGGGCGGGGCCACGCTCCAGGGTGCCGGGTCCAGCCCCGAGCGCTCCCGCCCCAGGCTGGTGAAGTCCCGCCCGGTCTCCTGTTCCAGCAGGTCCGCCAGGAGCCGGTAGCCCAGGTCCGAATAGCAGCTGGTCCCCGGTTCCGGGACCACCAGCCTGGGGTGGGCGCCCGCCGGGAAACCCCGGGCCAGCTGGCGCGCCAGGGGCTCGCCGGTGTACGGGAGCCAGGGCGGCAGCCCGGCGGAATGGGACAGCATCTGGCGCACCGTCAGGGGCCCGGGGCGGTCCGGGAAGCCCAGCCCAGTCCGGCGGTCCTGGTCCAGGTCCAGGTGCTCCAGGGCCAGGGGCGCCGTGACCAGCGGCTTGGCCAGGGAGGCGAGATCGAAGAACATTACGGGAGGATCACCAGGTTGGCCAGGCTCTCGGCCACCGAGGCCTGGACCAGGTGGGCCACCTCCATGGCGGCGAAGGCGTCCTGCCAGGGCACCAGGTCCTCCCCCTGGCCCAGGCAGGCCTGGTAGAAGGCCTCCAGCTCCAGCTTCAGGGGTTCGCCCTCCACCACCGGCACCACCTCCTGGCGCACCTCGGGCCCCTGGGGCCCCGCCGCCAGGCGCAGCACTTCCAGTTTCTGGGCGGCGAAATCCAGGCTGGCGTAGGCGTTGGCGCCGAAGGCCCGCAGCACCCGCTCCTTCTTGCGGGCCACCCGGCTGGCGGTGACGGTGGCGAAGGCGCCCCCTTCGAACTTGATGCGGGCGTTCACCAGGTCCGCGTACTTGGTGAGGATGGGCACCCCCACCGCTTCCACCGACACCACCTTGCGGCCCACCAGGGCCAGGAGCAGGTCCAGGTCGTGGATCATCACGTCCATGACCACGTCCACTTCCAGGGAGCGCATGGGGAAAGGCGAAACCCGCACCGCCTCGGCGAAGTGGGGGCGGATGCCCATGGCCCGCAGGGCCGTCACCGCCGGGTTGAACCGCTCCAGGTGCCCGACGGCGGCCACCAGCCCGGGGCGCGCGGCCCGGGCCCGGTCCAGGGCCGCCAGCAGGTCCCGGCCCTCGTCCAGGGTGGCCGCCATGGGCTTCTCCATGAGCACGTGCTTGCCCGCCTCGAGCACCGCCAGGCCCAGGGCGCGGTGGCAGCCGGTGGGGGCCGCGATCTGCACCGCGTCCACCCGGTCCAGGACCGCCTCCAGGGCGGGGACCCAGCCGGTGCCGAACTTGCCGGCGATCTCCCGGCCGCGGGCCTCGGCCGGATCCACCACCGCCACCAGGTCCGCCGCCTGGGAAGCGGCGGCGATGCGCGCGTGATGCTGCCCCAGGCTGCCCACTCCGGCCACGGCTACCCGCACTTTCGACATGAGGACTCCTTCCACGGCAATTGGGTTGTCAACCTTCCGGCCGGCCGGCCATCCCGCCTTCCAGGAACCGCACGTAGGCGGCCAGAGCTTCGGGGTACAAGCGCATCTCCTGGGCATAGACCCGTTGCTGGAGCAGCTCCGGGGTGTCCCCGGGCAGCACCGGCACCCGGGCCTGGGCCAGGATGCGGCCATGGTCGTAAAGGTTGTCCACCAGGTGCACCGTGCAGCCGGACTCGGCCGCTCCGGCGGCCACCACGGCCCGGTGCACGCGCATGCCCCACATCCCCGCGCCCCCGAAGGCGGGCAGGAGGGCCGGGTGGATGTTGAGGATGCGGCCCTCCCACCGGGGCGGCACGTCCAGTTTCTTCAGCCAGCCGCAGAGGGCGATGAGCCCGGCCCCCGCCGCCTCCACCGGGGCGTAGCAGGCCCGGGAGTAGGCCGCGTCGTCCGGGTGGGCCCGGCGCGGGACCACCGTCACCGGGATCCCTTCCGCCTCCAGGCGCGCGATGCCGGGCGCCTCGGGGGTGGAAGCCACCGCCGCCGCCACCTGGGCCGGAACTCTGCCTTCCCGGCAGGCCCGCACCAGGTTCAGGGCATTGCCTCCGCTTCCGGAAAGAAAGATCCCCAGACGCATCATGTCTTCATCATGTCAGGTTTCCTGGCCACGATCGGCGGGAACGATTGTTATGATTCATAGAGCCGTCTCCCTGCCCTACCCCCGGAGGGTTTCATGAAGTTCACCAGCCAGATCGAGGACCAGACAGGCATGGTCAAACTTGAAGGGCGTTTCACCTTCGAGACCCACCCGGCCTTCAAGTCCTGCACCCAAAGCCTCCTGGACAATCCCAGGTTGCGCCGCCTGGTCCTGGACCTGGAGGGAGTGAGCTACATGGACGCCAGTTCCCTGGGCATGGTCCTGCTCCTGCGCGAGGCCGCCGAGGGCCGCCGGCTGGCCCTGGCCCTCAAGCGCCCGTCCGCGTCCGTGCGGCGGCTGCTGGAGATCGTGCAGTTCGAGAAGATCTTCGAGATCCTGGGCTGATGCTGGAGCCCATCCAGGTCAGCGCCACGGTGCGCGTGCCGGGCGCCGCCCTGCAGATGAAGGCGGTGCGGGCCGGGGGGCCCGGCGGACAGAACGTCAACAAAGTTTCGTCAAAAGTCGAGTTGCGGGTGGACCTGGAACTCATCGAAGGCCTCGGCCCCGAGGCCCTGGAGCGCCTGCGCCGGCAGGTGCGCAACCAGACCGACGCGGAGGGGCGCTGGGTGCTCACCAGCAGCCGCACCCGGGACCAGGGGGCCAACCTGGAAGACGCGCGGGGCAAAGTGGCCCGGGCGGTGCTTGCGTGCCTCCAGGCCCCGGCGCCCCGTCATCCCACCCATCCCACCCGGGCCGGCCAGGCCCGCCGGATCGAGTCCAAGAAGCGCACCGGCGCCCTCAAACACTCCCGTACCTCCCGGTCCTGGGACTGAGCGGAACCTGCCGCCGGCCGGGACCCGTACGCTAGGTCTGCAGGTAGGTGGGCAGAGAGCGCAGCTGGGTCAGGAGGGACTTGAGGGCTTCGGAGGCGTCGCCCTGGAGGTTCGTGCGGCGCTTGGTGGGGCCTTCCACCAGCTCGTTGGGGTCGTAGTGCACGCTCTTCAGGACGTCGTCCATGGCGTCCCCGGGGATGATCTGCTGCACCTTGAAGTCCTCGTCGTCGTTCACCACCACGTGGGCCTCGGTGGGGGCCCCGAACAGGTTGTGGCGCATGCCCAGGATGTCCTGGTAGGCGCCGGTGAGGAAGAGCGCCAGGTAGTACGGCTCGCCCGGCCTGGGCTCATGCAGGGCCAGCTCGTCCTTGACGTCCTTGAGGTCGATGAACTTGTCCACCTTGCCGTCGCTGTCGCAGGTGATGTCGCACAGGGTGGCCGACAGGGTGGGCCGCTCCTTGAGCCGGTGGATGGGCATCACCGGGAACAGCTGGTCGATGGCCCAGTGGTCGGGCATGCACTGGAACACGCTGAAGTTGGCGATGAGCTTGTCCGCCAGGGACTTGCTCAGGTCCTGGAATTCCTCGGGGATGTACTTGAGGCTCTTGTAGCTGAAGATCCGGGAGAGCTTGCGGCACACCTCCCAGAACAGGATCTCGCCCTTGGCCCGGTCGTCCAGGGACAGGTAGCCAAGGTTGAACAGGGTGATCAGCTCGTCCTTCTGGGTGATGGCGTCGTGGTACATCTCGGCGAAATTCTTCACCGTCATGTTGTCCCGGGTGTAGGCCAGCTCCTTCAGCACCTGGGGTTCGGCTCCGGTGAGGTCCACCCGGTACTTGGTGTGGGTGGTGTCGATGAGGCCGATGATGTCCACCACCACCACTTCGTGGTAGGCGGTGACGGCCCGCCCCGACTCGCTCAGCAGGGTGGGCACGGGCACCTGCTCCTGGGTGCACACGTCCTTGGTGGTGTAGACCACGTCCGCGGCATACTCGTCCACGGTGTAGTTCATGGAGGAGCTGAAGGTGGTGCGGGAGCCGTCGTAGTCCACCCCGAGCCCGCCGCCCACGTTCAGGTACTGCAGGGGCACGCCCCGCTTCACCAGCTTGGCGTAGAGGCGGGTGGCCTCCTTCATGGCCGTCTTCACCCGGCGGATGTCGGTGACCTGGCTGCCGATGTGGAAGTGCAGCTCCTGGAGGCAATCCAGCAGCCCGCGGCGTTCCAGGGTCTCCACCGCCTCCAGCAGCTCCTGGGTGTTGAGGCCGAACTTGGAGTGGTCCCCGGCGGAACTCTCCCACTTGCCGCTGCCCAGGGCGTTGAGCTTGAAGCGCAGGCCCAGGAGCGGATCCACCTTGAGGTCCTTGGCCACCTTGAGGACCAGGGCCAGCTCGGTCATCTTTTCGATGGTGATGAGCACTTTGCGGCCGGCCTTGCGCGCCAATATCGCCATCCGGATGAAGGTCTCGTCCTTGTACCCGTTGCACAGGACGAAAGCGTCCGGATGCAGGTTCATGGACAGGGCGATCATGAGCTCGGGCTTCGAGCCGGCTTCGAGCCCGTACCGGTACTTGAAGCCGGATTTCACCACCTGGTCGACCACTTCCTTGATCTGGTTGCACTTCACCGGGTATACGCCCTGGTAGCCGCCCTCGTACTCGTACTCCCGCATGGCCTTCTGGAAGGCCTCGTTGATTTCCGTGACCCGCGCCGAGAGGATCTGCGGGAAGCGCAGGATCAGCGGCGTGGCCGCGCCCTTCTTGCGCAGATGCTGGACGATCTCGTAGACGTCGCAGCTGAGGTTCTCGTCCCGGGTGGGATGCACTTCCAGGTGGCCCTTGCTGTTCACCGAGAAGAAGCCATAGCCCCATTCTTTGACGCCGTACATCGTCATGGCGTCCTGGACGGTGAAATTCTTGATGGCCATCGAGGTGTTCTCCCGGTTCAACCCTTAGAAGCCACGGTAAAGGAAAAGACCCTGCGCTTACGCACAAAATTTCGCCGATGCCTGGATCCGGGCCTAAAGAACGCCCAGGATCCGGTCCAGGGTGGCCAGCCAGTGCCGGTGGCGGACCCGGCGCAGGGCCGTGCCCCGGGTGAGGGACTGCCAGCGGGCCACGCCCATGCGCGCCCGCTCCCCGGGCAGGGTGTGCAGAGGGCTGGGCCCGCCCCAGAGGGCCGGATCGCCCAGGAGGGGCGTCCGGTTCCAGGGGCAGACCTCCTGGCAGAGATCGCAGCCCGCCGCCCACCGGGTCCCGGCCAGGGCCTCCCGCACGGCCGCCGGCGGTTCCGCTTCGGATTCCACCGTGTACGTGGTGAGGCAGAGGTTGGGATCCAGCCGGAACGGGGCGAGCGCGCCGGTGGGGCAGGCCTCCAGGCAGCGGGTGCAGCTGCCGCAGTGGTCCGTGGTGAAGGGCCGGTCCGGCGGCAGGGCCAGGTCCAGGAGCAGCACGCCCAGGAAACCCCAGGAGCCGCCCCCGCCGCCCCCGCGCCTGGGCAGGATGAGCAGGGTGTGCTTGCCCTGGAAGCCCAGGCCGGCCCGGACCGCAAGCTGGCGCTCCAGCAGGGGGGCGGTGTCCACGCAGGCGCGCCCCCGCAGTCCCGGGCTGCGCTCCTGGGCCTGGGCCAGCAGCGCGCCCAGGCGCGCCTTGAGCACCTGGTGGTAGTCCCGGCCCCACAGGTAGCGGCTGAGCTTCAGGGAGCCCGGGGCGGCGCCCGGGACCGCATCGGGCCGGGCGTAGGGGAAGAACCCCACCAGGGCAGTGGCCGCTCCCGGCAGCACCCGGCCCGGGTCCAGCATGGCGGCCGGGCGCAGGTAGGGCAGCAGCGCCGCGCGCCCCTGGGCGAACCAGGCTTCCAGGCGGGACCGCTCCGCGTGGAACGGTTCGCAGGACGCGCAACCCACCCGGGCGAAGCCCAGTTCCCGGGCGGCCCGGGTCAACCATTCCTTGAAGCTTTCCGCGGCCGCCTGGTCCAAAGGTCTTAAACTCCCATCATGGAAATCTTGACCTTGGAACTGTTCGAAGTCACGGTCTCCGAGGCCCTGCGGGAGGTGGGGCGGGCCCTGGAGGAACACCCGGATCGGCCCCTGCGGATCCTCCTGGGCCATGACCGGATGCTCCAGCACAACGTCCAGCGCCTGCTGGACCGCCTCGGCCGGCAGACCGAGGCGCGCCAGGATGGGCCGGTGTGGCGACTGGACGTGACCCCGCCCGACCGGAGGGGGGCGCCCGCGACCCCGAGGCCCCAGGTCCAGGCCGCCCCGGCCCAGGCGCCGGCCCCCGCCCCGCCGCCGCTGCTGCTCACCCGTTCCCGCCTCGGTTCGCCGTCCCAGGACGCCGGGCGGCGCCTGCTCCTGGGCCTGATCCAGGAACTGGACCCGGCGGTGCCCTGGGTCTGCCTGGCCCTGGGCGCCCTGGAGCTGCTGGAGGATCCCCAGGCGCTGGCGGCCCTGGAGCAGCTCCAGGCCCGGGGGGTGCCGGTGCGGGTCTCCCGGGAGAGCCAGCTGTTCGCCCTGGAGCCCCCACGCTTCGAGGTCATGGAGGATTCCCAATGGCTGCGCCTGGCCGGGCGGGGAGCGCTGACCATCCTTTGAGGAAAAACCGTTCCCGGCCTTGTTTCGGTGCGGACCCGGCACTGGAGCCGCTAGACTATTGCCATCACTCTGGACTGCCCCGTCCCCCTGCCCGATCTTCCCGATGAATCTGCCCAACTACCTGACGCTTGCCCGGATTCTCATGGTGCCCATCCTGGTGGTGGTGCTCCTGACCCGGGTGACCAACCACGAGCTCATCGGCGTCCTGGTGTTCTGGGCGGCCAGCATCACCGACCTGCTGGACGGCTACCTGGCGCGCCGTCTGGAACAGGTGACCACCCTGGGCAAGCTCCTGGATCCCCTGGCTGATAAATTACTAATTAGCGGTGCCCTCATCTCCCTGGTGGAACTGAACCTGGCCCCGGCCTGGATGACCTTCATCATCCTCGGGCGGGAGATGGCCATCACCGGGCTGCGCGGCATCGCCAGCGAGGAAGGCATCACCATCGCCGCCGAGCGGCTGGGGAAGTGGAAGCTGGGCGCCCAGATCGCCGCCATCTCCTGCCTCATCCTCGGCCCCAAGCTGGATGCCTGGCTCTATGAGTGGACCCAGGTCGAGATCTTCCGCTTCTTCATCCGCCTGCCCAGGCCCTTCAGCTTCTTCTGGGGCATGGGCGTGATCCTGCTCTGGATCGCCATGATCCTGTCCGTGTGGAGCGCGGTGGCCTACTTCCGCAATTTCTGGAAACAGCTGGGGACCAGCATCCTCAAGAACCAGGGGCGCCTGACGGGGTCGGCCGACCGGGCCCGGGAACGATCATGACCCCCTTTCCGTCCGCCCTGGCCTGCCAGCGTTGGAGCGACCCATGATCCGAAGATACCTCCTGGCGGGGTTCTTCACCCTGCTGCCCTCCGTCGTCACGTTCTGGATCCTGCGGGCCATCTTCGTCGCCCTGGTGAACGTCTTCGACGGCCCCACCACCTGGCTCTCCAGCCGCCTGGGCCTGCCCAACCCCCCGTACTGGGCGCTGGCCCTCGTCTCGGCCGCGGCCACCCTGCTGATGCTCTTCATCGTGGGGGCCCTGGTGAGCAACTTCATCGGCGCCCGGATCCAGACCTGGCTGGACGAGCTGGTGATGCGGATCCCGGTGGTGAAAGGGATCTACGGCGCCACCAAGCAGCTCATGAACGCCATCCAGAGCGGCCAGGGGGGCAGCTTCAAGGAGGTGGTCCTGGTGGAATGGCCCCATCCGGGCTCCTACACCCTCGGCTTCGTGGCCAACCGCAACTGCGCCTGGACCGCCCGCCCCGAAACCGAAGGGCTCATCGCCGTCTACGTCCCCACCGCGCCCAACCCCACCTCCGGGTACGTGGTGATGCTGGAGGAGAGCAAGGTCCGTCCCACCCAGGTGGGCCCCGAAGAGGCCCTCACCTGGGCCATTTCCGGAGGCGTGGTGGCGCCCCTGCACAGGCCCCGCCCGTGAACGGCCCCGGGCTGGCGGGCAAGACCCTGCTGGTCACGGGCGCCGGTTCGGGCATCGGCCGGACCGCGGCCCGGCGCTTCAGCGACCTGGGCGCCGCCCTGGTGCTGGCGGGCCGGCGGCTGGACCCTCTGTGCGAGACCCTCCCGTCGGCCCGGGCGGTGGCCCTGGACCACGCGGACGACGCAGCCGTGGCCGCGTTCGCCGCCGCCTGCCCGCCCCTGGACGGCATGTTCCTGGCGGCCGGCGAACTGCTCACGGGCAGCGTGGCGGCAAGCTCCACGGCCACCTTCGAGCGGATGATCGCCAGCAACCTGCGGGGGCCCTGGCTGGTGTGCCGCCACCTGGGCCCGCGCCTGCGCGACGGCGCCAGCGTGGTGCTGGTGGGCTCCAACATCGGCCTGCGGGCCATCGCCGACTCCGCCGCCTATTCGGTGGCCAAGGCCGGGGTGCACATGCTGGCCCGGGTGCTGGCCCTGGAGTGGGCGCCCCGGGGCATCCGCTGCAACGCCATCGCCCCCGGCCCGGTGCGCACCGCCATGGTGGACCGGCGCCTGGCCCAGGCCCCGGACCCGGAGGCGGCCCTGGCCGCCCTGGCCGGGGTGAACCCCCTCCGGCGCCTGGGGCGGGAGGAGGAGATCGCCGAACTGGCCGCCCACCTGCTGGGGGACGGCAGCCGGTGGACCACCGGGACGGTGATCCCCATCGACGGCGGGGCGGACGCGGTGATGTGAGGAGTCAGGAAGCCTTGGCGTAGATCTCCATCACCGCCCGCAGCAGCTTGATCGCTTCTTCCTTGGGCCGCTGGAACGCGTTGCGCCCCATGATGCTGCCGAAGCCGCCGCCGGCGGCGATCTCGGCCACTTCGGCCAGCAGGTCCCCGGTGCCCTTGGCCTCGCCGCCGGAGAAGATGACGATGCGCCGGCCGTTGAAAGCGCTCTGCACCACGTGCTGGATGCGCTCCTTCAGGGTGTCGGTGGGGATCTGGTACTTCTCGTAGGCCTTCTTGGCTTCCGGCTGCTCCAGGACGTTCCTGGGCGGCTTCACCTTGACGATGTGGGCGCCCAGCTGGCAGGCGATCTGGGCGGCGTAGGCCACCACGTCCACGGCGGTCTCGCCCTCCTTGCTCAGCCCGGCGCCCCTCGGGTAGGCCCACACGACGGTGGGCAGGCCCACTTCCTTGGCTTCCAGGATCAGGTCGCTCAAGGCTTCGTACTGTTCGTTGCGGGCGCCGCTGCCCGGATAGATGGTGTAGCCGATGGCCGCGCAGCCCAGGCGCAGGGCGTCGGCCACCGAGCCGGTGACCGCCGAGCAGGGCTCCATGCCCTTGCTCAGCGAGTCGCTGTTGTTGAGCTTGAGGATCAGGGGCAGGTCCCCGGCCACCTCCCCTGCCACCGCCTCCAGGAAGCCCAGGGGGGCCGCGTAGGCATTGCATCCGGCCTCCAGGGCCAGCTGGGCGTGGTAGCGCGGGTCGTAGCCCGGCGGGTTGGGGGCGAAACTGCGCGCCGGCCCGTGCTCGAACCCCTGGTCCACCGGCAGGATCACGAACCTGCCGGTGCCCGCCAGCACCCCGGTGTTCATCAGGCGGGCGAGGTTGGCCTTCACCCCCGGATTGTCCGACCCGTACCAGGAGAGGATTTCTTTGACCCGAGCCGTGCCCATGGCATGCCCCCTTGGAAATTCCCTCCATGGTAACCCGGCCGGCAAGGCCAACCCCCTTCTGGCGCAGACCTGGGTTAAAATGCCTCATCCTTGGAAAGGTCGTGCCATGCCGGTCGTGAACCCTCATCAATACGCAACGATGCTGGAGCGGGCCAAGCAGGAGAAGTACGCCTTGCCGGCCTTCAACGTCACCTCCACCGAGACCGCCAACGCCGTGCTGCTGGGCCTCAAGACCGCCAAGGCCGACGGCATCATCCAGGTGTCCACCGGCGGGGCCGAGTTCATGTCCGGGCTGGGGGTCAAGAGCATGGCCCAGGGGGCCATCGCCCTGGCCGAGTTCGTGCACCAGATGGCCGCCAACTACGAGATCAACGTCGCCCTCCACACCGACCACTGCCATCCCAAGTACCTGGAGAGCTTCGTCCTGCCCCTCGTCGAGGAGACCGAGCGGCGGCGCCGGGCCGGGCGGCCCAACCTGTACAACGCCCACATGTTCGACGGCTCCGAGCTGCCCCTGGCCGAGAACATCACCCGGTCCGTGGGGCTGCTGCGGCGCTGCGCCGAAAGCGAGCTCATCCTGGAGGTGGAGATCGGGGTGGTGGGCGGCGAGGAGGACGGCCACGACACCAGCGGCGTGGGCAAGGAGAAGCTGTACACCACCCCCCAGGACATGGTGGCGGTGCACAAGGCCCTGGCTCCCGTCGGCCGCTACCTGCTGGCCGCCACGTTCGGCAACGTGCACGGGGTCTACAAGCCCGGCAACGTGGTGCTCAAGCCCGCCATCCTCAAGAACGGCCAGGACGCCATCCGCGCCGCCTGCCAGGGCGAGACGGCCCTGCTGGTGTTCCACGGCGGCTCCGGCTCCAGACTGGACGAGATCCACGAGACCCTGGACTACGGCGTGATCAAGATGAACGTGGACACGGACACCCAGTACGCCTTCAGCCGGGCCATCGCCGACCATTTCTTCAAGAACTACGACGGCGTGCTGAAGGTGGACGGTGAGGTGGGCAACAAGAAGCACTACGACCCCCGCTCGTACCTGAAGAAGGCCGAGCAGGGCATGGCCGACCGGGTGGTGCGCGCCTGCCAGGACCTGCGCTGCGCCGGGCGGGCCATGGGATCGATCCAGTAGGAGCCCATCGGGCCCGGGCACGAGCGGAAGACGGGACCCGCAGGGTCGTGTCCCGGTCAGGCGGGGCCCTCGGAGCGGGGTGGTTCGGACTCCTTCAGTTCGGTTTTCAGGGCGGCATGCAGGCGTCTCCGGTCCGGCGCGGGAACGGCAGGCCGGAGGGATGCCGGGGCCCGGCGCCGGTGCCCGGCCCACAGGGCATGCAGCCCCGCGTGAGCCAAGGCCACTCCGATGGCCAGGTTCAGGAAGGCGCAGACGAAGGAGACCCCGGAACCCAGGTCCTGGCCCCCTCCGCTTTCCTTCACCAGGAACAGCACCGGCATGGGGAAACCGATGGCCGCGTGGGTGGCGTCCAGAGGCAAGGCCACCATGTCCAGGACCCAGCCGCCCATGACTCCGAGGATGATGGCCGCCAACCGGACCGCCATGGGGGGACGGAGGGACGGGCGGACTCCGGCCCACACCAGCCACACGAACCAGCTACCCAGGGCCAGGAGCCCCAGGCCAAGCAAAGGAAAGACATAGGATCCAAGGAACCCACCCCACGTTCCCGCCATAGCCTTGCCGCCCCTTCCCGACGCCCTTCGGGCTACGCGCACCAACCGGTCGCAAAAGAAAATATAAACAAATAATTAATGGGTTCAACCCCTTTCAATTATTTTTTGCGTCTCGTTCGCAAAATCTCTTTTATGATGAAGCAGAGGTGGACCATGTCCCTGGAGGACCTTCCCGGCGGATCCCGGCTGTGGCTGCTGGCCCTGGGCGAGCCTCCGGGTCCGTCCAGGGCGGCGCGCCTGGTCCGGGGGCTGGAGGAGATCCTGGCCCACTGGCGGCACAAGGGGCGGGCCTACCAGGCCGCCGGCGCACTGCTGGAGCCCCAGCTCATCGCCGTGGCCGAACCGGTCCTGGCCACCCAGCCTTCCGGATGCGCCATCGACGGCATGCTGCGCAAGGTGCGCAGGCTGCTGGAAAGCCTGGAGTTGGACCTGGTGGACCCGGCCGCCAGCCTCCTGGTGCGCAAGGACGGCCGGCTGCTTCCCATCCCCAAGGGCGACCTTCAGGCCCGCCTGGACGACGGCACTTTGGGTCCACACACACCCGTGCTGGACCTCTCCCTGTACAGCCTCCAGGACCTCCGGGCCGGCGGGCTGGAACACCCCCTGGCCGAGACCTGGGTGGCCCGCCGGTACCGTCTGACCGTGGATGCCTAGTCATCGTGCCGGTCCCGGACTTGCGCCCGGGTTCGTCGCCGCCGGCGCAGCCGGCGTCAACGGAGAAGCAACGGCGATGAACGTGGGGTGGTGTTGCCACCCCCGCAATTCGGTGATCCTGGGGAAAGGTTGGCCGTGCGGGCTGTCCAGGTGGGCCTGGGGACTCGAGGACTCGCTTCGAGCGGGGCCTGGTTCCAGTTGCTTCGCGCCGACCCTGGAGGTTTGGGGGCGTTTCACGCCACGCCGATGCATCCGGGTAATCCTCAGGCCAAAGCTGATCCTCGTCGTTCACGGATCGCGCCAAGCGGGCCGTGCACGACGGACCAGGGCGTAGCGTGGGGACCCGTACCCCGCCGTAGCCAGATTCCCAGAAATACAGAGAACGAGCGGCCGTGGAGGCCGCCCGTTCAGGGTGGGAACTTTCCTCAGAGCTTGACGACGTTGGTGGCCATGGGGCCCTTCTGGCCCTGCCCGGTCTCGAAGGAAACCCGCTGGTGTTCGTCCAGGGTCTTGAAGCCGGAGCCCTGGATGGCGGTGTGATGGACGAAGAGGTCGGGACCGCCACCATCAGGGGTGATGAAGCCGTACCCCTTCTCGGCGTTGAACCACTTGACGATGCCTTGCTGTGCCATGACTTGATCCTGGAATATGTCTGGTCATTATCTCGGCTGTTGACATTCCCCCAGACACAGGCCGTCAAAGCGTACGCGTGGTGGCCGCCCGGTGCGGTTCACATGTTCAAGGATGACCGGAAAGGGGCCGAAAGTCTCACGGTTCTGAAAATTTTTTCCCGGCGGCGCAGGGAACCCAGCACTCCGTCCCAGAGGGCCAGCAGGGTCCTTTCGCCCAGAACCCCCTGGGGCCCGTGCCCCCGGGACTTCATTTCCAGGACCATCATGGGCGCCAGGGGATCCCGGGGCCGGCCCAGGCATTCCCAGGCGCAGGCCCAGTCCCAGCCGCCTCCGGGCAGGTCCGCCCGGGTCACCAGTTCCTGGCCGGGGAAGGGCCCTATGGGACATTCCCCGGCCCGCAGCTGCGACGCAGCCGGGCACCGGGGCCGGGACCAGCCGCGGGCGTGGCGCTCCAGCAGGGGCGGATAGTGACGGATCAACTCCCCCACCGTGTCGGTGCCGAAACGCAGGGACAGGCCGGGACGGGCCTTGAACGTCACCAGCAGTTCGATGTGTTCGTCCGAGTTGGGTTCCGCCCGGCCGGGAATGAAGGCGTCCCGCAGGCAGAAGCCCGGGCCGGGCGGGTTTTCCCTCAGGGACCGGCGGCGCGCCCGGCCGAGCAGGTCCTCAAGGCATTGCGTCCGCCGGCTCATGTGGGCGGGTTCGGCCCGGCAGGCGTTCCGGAAGATGAACAACAAGCCGTCCCGCCAGAAATACCCGTTCAGCTCCAGCGTGTCGCCCTTGAAGGCGGTGTCTTTCCAGAAGAACAGGAACCAGCTGTGGGGCCGGCGCCCCTCCAGCACGCGCTCCAGGCGGGTGCCGCCCTCCTCGTGGGGCACTGCCAGGGCCGCCGCGTGGGCCTGCACCATGGCCCGGGCGGCACCGGGCCCCGCTACGGTCAGGGTGCGGATGAAGGCGCCTGCCTCGTGGAAGCCCTGGCGGCCGAACCGGACCCAGGCATCGGGCGGAAGGTCCATGAGGAACCGGCCTGCCGGAAGGGTCATCCACGCTCCCCCGGGCGGGGCGCCGTCCGGCTCGTCCGGCCCAGGTTCCAGGTCCCGGTTTGCAACTCCCGTATGTCCGGCACCTTCCAAGGAGTGACCCACCATTGAATGCACCCTTCATGAACAAGGGTGCGGTGATGCGCCCAAGGGTTCGGCAGGACGTGCCGGACCTCCGGGGCAGGGCCATCCACCCGGCCGAACCCTCCGGCCGGCGGGTGCATCCCTGCCAAGGGCGGAACCTCGTTGCCTAGGATGCCGGCCCCAGGCGTCGGGTTACAGCCAAGATATTCCAATGGAAAGAGTTATAAAGGTGCGGGGGGCTCCGTTCCGCGCCGGCCCACCGGCTGCGGAGAACCGCCCGGATCCTGGAAAGCGCTGGCGCGTTCCCACAGCCTCAATCGGCATACTTGACGGAGCAGCCGTAGGGCCGCGACGTCGGCACGCTCACCGGTTTCCCAGCCATCGCCTCGGCGAGCGCCCGCGACACATAGTTCGTCGCTCCCGTGACACTGGCCGGGTCCGGGGTGGGTTGATCGTCGATGGCGCCGTTGTATATCAGCGTTCCCGACGGATCTATGATGAACATGTGCGGGGAGGTCTTGGCGTCGTAGAGGTGACCCAGCCGGCCGGTCGGATCCAGCAGCGCGGCCGTGGGAGCCGCGTCCATCTGCTTCACGTACGCATTCTCCTCGGCGGCCGTCACGTAGCCCTGCTTGCCCGGCGCCGAAGAGATGACCGTCAGCCAGACCACGCCGCGGGCCGTCCACTCTTTCTGGAGCTTCTGCATGTTGCCGCTGTTGTATTGCTTCCGGACGTAGGGGCAGCCATTGTTGTGCCACTCAAGGACGACGTACTTCCTCGCGTACTCGGAAAGACCATGTTTCACACCGTTGCTGTCGATCGCCGTGAAGTCCGGCGCCTTCTCCCCGACCCGCGCGGCCCAGGCAGGCGCGGCCAGGGCGGCCGCAACCACGATCGCCGCCCAGAAACCCAGCTTTTTCATGTGGCCAATCTCCTCAAGCCCGACGCCGGAATTTTCCGGTCGGCAGGCTTGCCATTATACAGCCTCTCGACGGCTGGGCTGATCGCTCAGGGAACCGGGTCGCAGGCTAGTCTTACGGTGGTGCCCGCCCGGGAGAGAGCCACGGCGGAGGCGGCGCCGGGCGCCTGGGCGGCCGTGCCCGCCGCGTAGCCCAGCTGGGCCAGGTTCAGGGTCACCATGGACGCGGCCGAAGCGCTGATGGGTGCAAGGGGGTCCATAGTGCCTTCCCATCGGCGGGCCGGGCGGAATACCGCTCAAGGCTTCGCCCAAAGCCCACCCATGGGCAGGACCCAGGTGAACGTTGAACCGTCTTCAGCCGAACAAGGAGAGGCTGCTTCCGGAGCTGGAAGAGCCGCCCAGGGAGGCCAGCAGCGGGTCCTGGGACTGGGAATCCAGCAGGAGGTCCAGGATGGAGGACTGGGAACTCGTTCCTGAAGCTCCTCCCAGGGCCTCCTCCAGGCTGGAGCCCGAGGCGAGGGTGCCCTGGGCCGTATAGGTGGTCCCTCCGTCCTGGAGGGCGGTGAGCACTCCGCTCAGGGCGTCGGGGTTGCTCTTGAAGTAGCCCTGGAGCTCGTCCAGGTCCGCCTGGACCGACTCGGCATTGGTGCCGGAGAGCAGGTCGCCCAGGGCCTGGGTGACCGCCGCCGGAGCCCCGGCGGTGCTGGCCTGGCTTCCCTGCGCCTCCTGCAGGACCTCCTGCAGGACCCCGGAGGGGAGCCCGGCGAGGCTCTGGGTCCCGGTGGTGGCGAGGAGCTGCTGCAGAACCTGGCTGGTGAGGCTGGCGGAGGTGGCGGAAGTGCCTGAGATGCTCATGAGTTCCTCGCTGGGCAGGCTTTGCAGGCCTGGAACCTGGGAAGCAGGATCCGTACCTCAGGACCAGGACTGGAGTTCCAGCAGGTTCCCCTCCGGGTCCGCCGCATAGACGAAGGTGACCGTGCCCTTCCCCGGCACCGGCAGGGACACCACCTGGCCCAGGGCCCGGCCGCCCCGGTCCAGCACGCGGCGCAGGCTCCCGGCCACGTCCTCCACCTGGAACGCCAGGTGGCCCAGGCCCAGGCGGTTGGGGGCCGGTTCCGGACGGGGCAGCGCCTGGTCGTAGGTGTAGATCTCCAAGGTGGGCCCGTCGTCCCCCAGCCCCGGGAGGCGCAAGTGCTCGCCCCGCAGATGGGCGCCGGTGAGGCCGGTGCCCGCGTCCAGCCAGGGGCCGGCCTGGTCCCGGGGGGGCGGCGCCGGGACGCACCCGAACACCTCCTGGTAGAACCGGGAGAGCTGCTGCCAGTCGGCGGCAACCAGGTTCACGTGGCCGAAGCGGGCGCTCATGTCCGCACCCGGTGGGCCTGGGGCGTGGCAGCGAACTTCATGGGTCCAGCCTCCATGGAATGTTCTATCATGGGCTGACTGAGCGTTTACCAGCAAGGTACACGCCGGCCCCGGTGGGCCGATCAGAAAGGAATCGCCCATGTCCGAAGGCCCGTCCATCCATGTGTTGGACATGCACACGGGGGGAGAACCAGTCCGGGTCATCCGGGGCGGCTACCCGCCGGTTCCCGGGGACAGCATTCTGGCCAAGCGCCGGTACGCCCGGGAGCACCTGGACCACCTGCGCCGGATGCTCATGTTCGAGCCTCGGGGCCATTACGACATGTACGGGGCCCTCCTGGTGCAGCCGTCCCTGCCCGGGGCGGACCTGGCGGTGCTGTTCATGCACAACGAGGGCTACAGCACCATGTGCGGCCACGCCACCATCGCCCTGGGGCGCTACGCCGTGGACTACGGGCTGGTGCCCAAGGTGGAGCCGGTGACCCGCATCGGCCTGGAGTGCCCCTGCGGCCTGGTCCAGGTGGAGGTGGACGTGGACGCAGGCCGCACCGGGCGGGTGCGCTTCGCCAGCGTGCCGGCCTTCCTGCTGCACCGGCAGGTGCCGGTGACCGTGCCCGGCGTGGGCCCGGTGCTCACGGACGTGAGCTATGGCGGGGCCTTCTATGCCCTGGCGGATGCCGCCTGTTTCGGCCTGGACGTGCGCGCCAGCCGGGTGCGGGACCTGGTGGACGCCGCCACCGCGCTGTCCGCGGCCGTGAAGGCCCAGTTGCCCATCGAACATCCCCTGGAGGCGGACCTGGGCTTCCTCTACGGCAGCATCCTCACCGACGGCCGGGACGGTCCGGGCCAGGGCCCCTCGGCCAACATCTGCGTGTTCGCCGACGCCGAGGTGGACCGCAGCCCGACCGGGTCGGGGGTCACCGCGCGCATGGCCGCCCGGTACCAGCGGGGGCTGGTGCCAAGCGGGGAAGTCTGCCAGTTCGACAGCGTCACCCGGGCGCGGTTCAGCGGGGAAGTGATCGGCACCGCCGCCTGCGGGGACCGCCCGGCCGTGACGGTGCGGGTCGGGGGCCAGGCGCACTACACGGGCGAGGCCCGGTACTGGCTCGAGCCCGGGGATGACATCGGAGCGGGCTTCCTGCTGCGGTAGGCTGCTAGTTCTACTGGGGCGTCCGGGTCCCGGCCCGGCGGCAAGCCCGCCATGCGGGTTCCGTGGGTTCGCGCCGCCACACCTTTGGTGGCCGTGAATCGGAGGGCGTGCGCACTCCGATCCACGGCCACCTGCCGTCGAGCCGCATCGGACTTTGGGGTCGGTGATCTACGCGTCAGTTTGAAAGCGTCATTGCTGGCTGGCGGGGCTTGGCGAATCTGCTTGGATCAGCTGGCATGGGAGGACCTGTGAGGGTTGCGGAAGCGGTTCCCGCAGTCCGCCCCGAAGTCACCGATGCCAATCATCTGCGGTCGGCCCCGACGAGCCGGCGAGTGCTTCGTCGGACCGCGCCCGGCGCGGCCTGACGAAGCCGGGCACCGGTGGGGCGGCGCGAGGCCCGGGAACCCGGCCGACGCGATCTGCCGCCGGCCGGGACAAGGACGCCCCGGTAAGACTAGGGCACCACCCGCGTGCCGGCCTTGCCCGCCAGCGCCGCGGCCAAGTGCGCGGGGTCGGTGATGAACGCCTCCTTGCCGCCCCCTTCCAGGAACTCCACCACCGCCTGGACCTTGGGCAGCATGCTCCCGGGCTTGAAGTGGCCTTCCTGGATGTACTGCCTGGCCTCCGCCACGGTCATGGTGGAGAGCTCCTTCTGATCGGGCTTGCCGAAGTTCAGGCAGACTTTCTCCACCGCGGTGGAGATGACCAGGGTCTCCGCCTTGAGCTGGTGGGCCAGCAGGCTGGAGGCCAGGTCCTTGTCCACCACCGCCGCCACGCCGGTGAGATCGCCCTGCTCGTCCGGGACCACGGCGATGCCGCCGCCGCCCGCGGCCACCACCACGAAGCCGGCGTCCAGCAGGCTGCGCACCGCGTCCAGTTCCAGGATGGCCTTGGGCCGGGGCGAAGCCACCACCCGCCGCCAGCCGCGCCCGGCGTCCTCCACCAGGTCCCAGCCGTCCTTGCTCCGGTGCTCTTCCGCCTGCTCCTTGGACATGAACGAGCCGATGGGCTTGTTGGGCTTGTGCAGCGCCGGGTCGTCCTTGTCCACCAGCACCTGGGTCACCACCGTCACCGCCCGGCGCTTCAGGCCCCGGTGCCGGAACTCGTTGCCCATGGCCCGCTGCAACTGGTAGCCCAGGGCCCCCTGGGTGTCCGCCACGCAGGAATCCAGGGGCACCATGTGCAGTTCCGGGGCGGCGATCTCCGAACGCCGCAGGATGAAGCCCACCTGCGGCCCGTTGCCGTGGGTCACGACCAGGCGCAGGCTCTCGTCCTGGAGCATGCTGCCGAGGTGGGTGCAGGTCAGGGCGGCGGCCTCGTACTGGTCGCCCACCGTCTGGTGCCCGCTGTCGGTGATGAGGGAATTGCCTCCAATGGCGACTACCACCGTCCTGGTCATGGGTTTCTCCTGAAAGTAAAAAATTTTAGCTCTCATGTACAAAAATTTTCAATAAAAATATTTTTTTCTTCACGTGGCCTTTTCTTTTCCTGAAAGGAGCCCATGCGTCGTATGGGGTGAAAAAGTAAAAAAACATCATCTTGCCTCTTCCCCGGTTCGGTCGCCGACCTTATCTTCTTGACGTTTATATCAATGGCCACCGCAACGTTCTCCCCAGCACCCCGTCCGCCCGCGCTGGCCGCCGGGGTTTCCCTTTGCACCCCACCCACCTTCAGGAGCGAAGCGTGAGCGAACACGTCATCGATCAATCCCTCCCCTTCCCCGCCGCCCCCGCCTCCGGGGCCGCCGGCCTCCGCAAGGTGATCTTCGCGTCCTCCCTGGGCACCTTGTTCGAGTGGTACGACTTCTACCTCTACGGCACCCTGGCGGTGTTCTTCGGCGGCAAGTTCTTCCCGGCCCAGAATCCCACCGCCCAGCTCCTGGCCAGCCTGGCCACCTTCGGCGCCGGGTTCGCGGTGCGGCCCCTGGGGGCGCTGGTGTTCGGCCACATCGGCGACCTGATCGGGCGCAAGTACACGTTCCTGGTGACCATGGCCACCATGGGCATGTCCACCGCCCTGGTGGGGCTGATGCCCACTTACGCCAGCATCGGCATCTGGGCCACCATCATCCTGGTCCTGCTGCGGCTGATGCAGGGGCTGGCCCTGGGCGGCGAGTACGGCGGCGCCGCCACCTACGTGGCCGAGAACGTGCCCGACGCCAGGCGCGGCTACTACACCAGCTACATCCAGACCACCGCCACCCTGGGCTTTTTCGCCAGCATGCTGATCATCGGGCTCACCCGATGGCTGATGGGCGAGGAGGGCTTCAAGGACGGCACCGGCATGTGGCTCTCCGGCTGGCGGGTGCCGTTCCTGTTCTCCTTCGCCCTGCTGGCCGTGAGCCTGTACATCCGGCTCAAGCTGCAGGAGAGCCCGCTGTTCGCCAAGCTCAAGAGCCGCGGCCAGGTCTCCACCAACCCGCTCAAGGAGAGCTTCACCAACCCGGTGAACCTGCGCTACGTGCTGCTGGCGCTGTTCGGCGCCACCGCCGGGCAGGGGGTGGTGTGGTACACCGGCCAGTTCTACGCCCTCACCTTCATCATCGCCGTGCTCAAGCTGCACTGGCTGCCGGCCTACCTGATCATCTCGGTGGCGCTGCTGCTGGGCACCCCGTTCTTCCTGGTGTTCGGCCACCTGTCCGACCGCATCGGCCGCAAGAAGATCATGCTCGCCGGCTGCCTGCTGGCGGCCTTGACCTACATCCCCATCTACGCCGGCATGAAGGCCGTCACCCCGGCCCTGATGGGCGGGGCCAAGCAGATCATGCTGGGGGCGATCCCGTTCCCCAACCTGCTGGCCCTGATCGGCCTGGTGTTCGTCCAGCTGCTGTACGTGACCATGGTCTACGGCCCGATCGCCGCCTACCTGGTGGAGCTGTTCCCAACCAACATCCGCTACACCTCCATGTCCCTGCCCTACCACCTGGGCAACGGCTGGTTCGGGGGTTTCCTGCCCCTGATCGCCACCGCCCTGACCGCCTCGGCGGTGGCCAAGGAAGCCTTCGGGCCGCTGTCCATCTACGCCGGCCTGCTCTACCCCATTGCCGTCGCCCTGGTGACCGTGGTGGTGGGCGCGATCTTCATCAAGGAGACCCGCAGCCACCACATCGATACCGCCATCCGCCAGGACACCGGCGTGCGGGAGCTGTTCGACTGGGTGGCGGTGCTGGCCGCCCTGGCCATCGGCTTCGTGGTGCTGCTGCAGTGGAACAGCGACTTCCTGGCCGACCTGGCCGCCCGCAAGGGCCTGTTCGCCGCCCTGTGGGACAACCTGTGGTACCCGCTGGTGGGCGCCATGACCTTGTGGGCGCTCCCGGTGCTGTTCTTCCGCCTGGAGTTCGACCGCCTGCGGGCCCTGGGCATGGTCCTGGCCTGCCAGGCCCTGACGGCGCTGTTCAGCCTGAAGCTCTACCAGACCCTGGTGGCCATGGGCGGACCGTGGCGGTTCTTCGCCTACACCATCATCCTGGCCATCTACACGGCGGTGCTGGCGGCGGGCTTCGCCTTCGGCCGGCGGCGGATGCAGCAGCAGGCGGCCTGAAACCCGCCGGGAGGAATCCCCCCCGCAGGCGACCAGGTCCCCTTCGAGCGCAGGAAGAGTCCTACCCGGCGGGAGACTCCCGCTTCCGGATCCCGACGTGGGCGGTGAGCTCGCGCTCCACCTGCTCCACGTCGGGGGCGTTGTAGCAGACCAGGTTGCGCAGGTGCTCGAAGCTCTCCAGGCCCAGGATGCTGGTGAACACGAAGGCCATGCCGTCGGGCAGGTGCGCCACCACGGTGCCTTCCGCCTGGATCTCGGCCTCCCCCTCCACCAGGACCAGGGTGAAGCGGCATGCGGTGCCCAGGGGCAGCCGCTCCTCCGTGCGCACGGCCATGCCCTTCATGGACACCGAATGGCTGGGCGCTCCGGCCAGGACCCGGTCCCCGGCCTTGACCACGGTGCGGGCGCATGCCGGAACCCGGGTGAATTCCCTCTGGTTGGCGCGTGGCTCGGTCATGGCGTCGGCCCTCCGGGCACAAGGTAGCATCCCCGGTCATCCGGACGCCATGGGACCGGATTCGTGGGCCGGGGATTGGCGGCCGGGCGGCGCCGCCAGGGCCGCCGGACGGGGATCACAGCAGTTCGGCGGTGGGCAGGACCGTGGCGTAGGTCCCCGCGAGGGCCGCCAGGAAGGCCGCGTGCACCTGCCCGGCGGGCACCTGCACCGCCCCGAAGGCCTGGGCGGGGGCCGCGCAGGCGTCGGCGGCCACCGTGCAGGCGAAGCCCAGGTCGAAGGCGGCGCGGGCGGTGGCGTCCACGCACATGTGGGTCATCATCCCCGCCAGGACCAGGCGCCCGGTGCCCAGCCCGCGCAGCAGGCCCGCCAGTTCCGTGCCCCGGAAACTGTTGGGGAAGTGCTTGACCACCACCGGCTCCTCCGGGAGCGGGCGAACCTGCTCGTGGATCAGCGCGCCCGGCGTGTCCGGCAGGAAGAAGGTGGCGCCCGGCTTCACGGCCAGGTGCTGCACGTGCACCACCGGGCCGCGGCCCCGGCGGAAGGCTTCCAGCAGCTCCGCGGCGTGGCGCGCCGCTTCGGCGCTTCCGGGCACTTCGTAGGCGCCGCCGGGGAAATAGTCGTTCTGGATGTCGATGAGCAGGAGGACTTCCTGGGTGGGGGCAGGCTGGGTCACGGCACGCTCCAGGCGGATCAGCTTATAGTACCAGAGCCTGCAGGTCCGCCAGCACTCCGTAGGCCGTGCCGGTCAGCCCCGGGCTCTCCTCGACGACGCTCAGCCGCCCCATCAGGTCCGTGTGCAGGCGCAGGATGGAATCGGATCCCTCCATGCGGGCGAAGGGATGCCCCAGGTCCAGTTCCCGGGGCGCCACCACCGCGCGCACCTGGGCGCCGTCCCGGAAGGCTTCGCACACCAGCTTGATGCGCCGCCCCCGGGCACAGGCCCGGTCCAGGTCCTCCCGGGACAGGCCGGTGATGCCCTGGCGGTCCACCAGCTCGGGGGTGAGCGCGGCGCCCATGAGCACGTTGGCCAGGGCGGTGAGCTTCACCGCCGCGTCCCAGCCGTCCAGGTCATGGCTGGGGTCCGCCTCGGCGATGCCCTTGGCCTGGGCCTCCCGCACCGCCTCCTGCAGGGTGGCGCCCTGCTCCATCCGCCCCAGCACCACGTTGGTGGTGGAGTTGAGGATGCCGTCCAGGCCCAGGATCGTGGTTCCCGGCAGGCAGTGGCGGGCCAGGTTGAACACCGGCGCGCCGTCCATCACCGCCGCCTCGTGCAGGAACCGGACGCCGCGCTCCCGGGCCAGGGCGGTGAGCTCGCGCCAAGCCCAGGCCACCGGGCCCTTGTTGGCGCTGACCACGTGGCGGCCGCGCTCCAGGGCCGCCCGCACGTGCGCGATGGCCGGCTCGCCCCGCCCGGCCACGGACAGGGGCGAGAGTTCCACCAGGACGTCGTAGTCCAGGGTGCGGGCCGCCTCCAGGGTGTCCAGGTCCTGGGGGAACCGGCCCGCGCCGCGGTACTGCTCCAGGATCCGCGCCGGAGTCAGCCCGGCCGGGTCGGCCCAGGCGCCGTGGCCGCCGGTGGTGACCGCCGCGACCGTGAGCGGCAGCTCGCCGAGCCCCGGGAAGGCCCGGGGCTCGGCGAGGATCTCCACCAGGCGCCGGCCGACGTTGCCGAAGCCCGCCAGCAAGAGCCGGGCCAAGGCTCAGCCCTTGGCCGCGGCGGCGACGCCGTCCACCAGGCGCTGCACTTCGTCCGCCTGGGTGTACATGGACATCCCGGACCGGACCACGCCGCCCTGGCTCTCCAGGCCCAGCACCTCGATGCACCGGGCGGCGTAGAAGTGCCCGTCCCAGACCGCCACGCCCCGGTCACCCAGGCGCCGGGCCACCTCGTGCGAGTTGACGCCCTTGACGGTGATGGAGACCGTGGGCGCCCGGTGCGCGGCGCTGAAGTCCGGGCCCCACACGGTCACCCCCGGGATGGCCCGCACCTGGTCGTAGTAGGACTTGGCCAGGGCCCGCTCCTGGGCTTCCAGGGCGGTCATGGTGCACACCAGGCGCTCCCGCAGGGTGGCCCCCTCCCCGTATCCGGCCAGGAACGCCACCGCGGCGCCCACCCCGGCCAGGCACGCGTGGTTCAGGGTGCCGGTCTCGATCCGGAACGGCGCGGCCGGGTCCTGGGTGCGCAGGCGGTAGGTGGGCAGTTCCTCCAGAAGCCCCGGGCGGGCGTACAGGATCCCGATGTGGGGTCCGTACCACTTGTAGGCGGAGCAGAGCAGGAAGTCCGTGTCCAGGGCCGCCACGTCCATGACGAAGTGCGGCGCCGCGTGCACCGCGTCCACCAGCAGCCAGGCGCCCACGGCCTTGGACAGGCGGCGGGCCAGGGCCAGGTCGTTCACGGTGCCCAGGGCGTTGGAGGCGTAGCCGATGGCCACCAGGCGGGTGCGGGGGCCGATCTTGCGGGCCAGGTCCTCGGGATCCAGGGTGCCGTCGGGACGCAGGGCCACTTCCTTGATGACCGCGCCCGCCTCGGCCAGGGTCATCCAGGGGCTGCGGTTGCCCTCATGGTCCAGCTGGGTGATGACCACCTCGTCCCCCTGCTTCATGGTCCGGGTCAGGGCCCGGCTCAGGTTGAAGGCCAGGGTCGTCATGTTGGGGCCGAAGGAGATCTCCTTCCAGGACGGGGCGTTCAGGAAGGTGGCCACCCGTTCCCGGGTCTCGTGCACGATCTGGTCCGATTCCCGGGAGATGGTGAACTCGCCATGGCAGTTGGAGTTGAAATGGCTGTAGTAGTTCGAGATGGCGTCGATGACCGCCTGCGGCACATGGGTTCCGGCAGGACCATCGAAGAAGGCCATGGTCTTGCCGTCGACGATCCGGCCCAGGATTGGGAAGGCGCTGCGGCAGGCACTCAATGCGTGGGTGGCGGTAGTCATGAAATCCTCCGGAGATATGCTGGCAGTATATCAAGAATGTGGTATTATTATTAGATCTCATTGATATACTAGTTGCTACCCCACGGAGTCGGTCATGGCCACCCCCACCAGCCTCGCGGCATTGCTATCCCTGGACAAGAAAGTGGCCCTGGTCACCGGCGCCGCCTCGGGCATCGGCCGGGGCATCGCCCGGCGCCTGGCCCAGGCGGGGGCCGCGGTGCTGGTCCTGGACATCCAGGAGGCCGGGGGCCGGGAGACGGTGCGGGAGATCAAGGACGCGGGGGGCCTGGCGGCCTTCCACCCCTGCGACGTGCGGTCCGAGGCGGACTGCCGCCGGGCCGCGCAGGAGGCGGTCGGCAGCTTCGGGCGCATCGACATCCTGTGCAACAACGCCGGGGTGTGCATCCGCAAGACCGTCCTGGACCTGGAGGAAAGCGAGTGGGACCTGGCCCTGGACGTGATGCTCAAGGGCACCTACCTGCTCAGCCGCCAGGTGGTGCCGCACATGGTGCAGGCGGGCGGGGGCAGCATCATCAACACCGGTTCCGGGTGGGCCCTCAAGGGCGGCCCCCGGGCGGTGTCTTACTGCGCCGCCAAGGGCGGGCTGATGAACATGACCCGGGCCATGGCCATCGATTTCGGCCCCCTGGGCATCCGGGTCAACGCCGTCTGCCCCGGGGACATCGACACGCCCATGCTGCGGGACGAGTGCGCCCAGCTGGGGGCGAACCCGGACGCCTTCATGGCCGAGTCGGCGACCCGGCCCATCCACCGGGTGGGCACCCCCGAGGACGTGGCCAACGCGGTGCTGTTCCTTGCCAGCCCCATGGCCGCCTGGGTCACCGGCACCCACCTGGTGGTGGACGGCGGCGGCATCGCCTAGCAGATAGACCCATCCCATCGCCCAGGAGGCAGCCATGCCCGAGCAGGACTACAGGGGGCATCCCTACATTCCGAATTCAGTGCCCGCGGTCAAGGCCGAGATGCTGGCCGAGATCGGCGCCAGGTCCGTCGACGAGCTGTACCAGGACATTCCCGACCGGCTGCGGTTCAAGGGCCGGATGGCCATCCCCGAGGCCATCCCCGCCGAGAGCCTCCTGCGCCGGCACGTGGAGGGCATCCTGGCCCGCAACACCTCCTGCGCGGAGGCCACCAGCTTCCTGGGCGCCGGCTGCTACAACCACTACGTCCCGGCCATCTGCGACGAGGTGAGCCGGCGCAGCGAATTCCTCACCGCCTACGCCGGCGAGCCGTACGCGGACTTCGGGCGGTTCCAGGTCCTCTGGGAGTACCAGAGCCTGATGGCCGAGCTGCTGGACATGGACATCTGCAACGTGCCCACCTACGACGGGTTCCAGGCCTCCAGCACCGCCCTGCGCATGGCCGGGCGCTACACCGGGCGGACCCGGGCCCTGGTGGCCGGGACGGTGAGCCCGGACAAGCTGCTGGCCATCCGCAACTACTGCGAACCGGTCATGGCCGTGGCGGTCCAGGAGCCCGATCCGGGCACCGGGCTCCTGGACCTGGCCCGCCTGGAGGCGAGTCTGGGCCCTAATACGGCGGCGGTGTACTTCGAGAACCCCGGCTACCTGGGGGGGCTGGAGAGCCGCGGGCGGGCGGTGGCCGACCTGGCCCACGCCCGGGGCGCCCTGCTGGTGGTGGGGGTGGACCCGAACTCCCTGGGGGTGCTGGCACCCCCCAGCCAGTACGGCGCCGACCTGGTGTGCGGCGACATCCAGACCCTGGGCAACCACATGAGCTTCGGGGGCGGCATGGGCGGGTTCATCGCCTGCCGGGACGAGGAGAAGCTGGTGCTGGAGTTCCCCAGCCGCCTGTTCGGCATCTCCACCACCGAAACGCCCGGGGAGTACGGCTTCGGCGACGTGGCCTACGAGCGCACCTCGTTCGCCCACCGGGAGCAGGGCAAGGAGTTCGTGGGCACCGCCGCGGCCCTGCACGGCATCACCGCCGGGGTCTACCTGGCCCTCATGGGCCCCCAGGGCATGCGCGACCTGGGGGTGCACCTGCTGCAGAAGGCCCAGTACCTGGCCCGGCGCCTCGGCGCCCTGCCCGGGGTCAAGGCCCCGGCCCTGGCGGCGCCGTTCTACAAGGAGTTCGCCGTGGACTTCAACGGCACCGGGCGCACCGTGGCGGAGCTGAACCGGCGCCTGCTGGAGCACGGCATCTTCGGGGGCAAGGACCTGTCGGCGGACTTCCCGGACCTGGGCCAGGCGGCCCTGTACTGCGTCACCGAGCAGGTGGCCCAGGAGGAGATCGACCGTTTCATCACCATCCTCTCCGCCATCCTGGGAGGGAACTGACATGTCCAAGCGCTGCGCGAAAGTGCGTCACGGGTTCCACCAGGCCAAGTGGGACGAGGAACTGATCTTCGAACTGCACAAGCCCGGCGAGCGCGGGCTGGCGGTGGCCCCGGTGGAGCCGGGCATCGCCGCCGAGGTGGGGGACGGCCTGGGCGCGCTGCCCCCGGCCCTGGTGCGCAGGACCCAGCCCCTGCTGCCGGAGGTGGGCCAGATGCGGGTGCTCAAGCACTTCCTGCGCCTGTCCCAGGAGAACCTGGGGGCCGACCTGAACGTCGACATCGGCCAGGGCACCTGCACCATGAAGTACAGCCCCAAGATCAACGACGCCCTGGCGGCCAGCCCGCGCCTGGCGGACCTGCACCCCCTGCAGGACCCGGCCACCGTCCAGGGGACCCTGGAGGTGATGCACAGCCTGGACCTGTACCTGCGGGAAATCTCCGGCATGGACCGCTTCAGCCTCCAGCCCGCCTCCGGCTCGTCGGCCATCCTGAACATGGTCTCCATCATCCAGGCCTACCACCGGGACCGGGGCGAGGCCCAGACCCGCGACGAGATGATCACCACCATCTTCAGCCATCCTTCGGACGCCGCCGCGGCGGCGGTGAAGGGGTACAAGGTGGTCACCCTGATGCAGGGCCCGGACGGCCTGCCCACCGTGGAGGACCTGCGCCGGGCGGTGGGCCCGCGCACCGCCGGGCTGCTCATCACCAACCCCGAGGACACGGGCATCTACAACCCCAGCGTCCAGGAGTTCGTGCGCCTGGTGCACGAGGCCGGCGGCCTGTGCGGATACGACCAGGCCAACGCCAACGGGATCATGGGCGTCACCCGCGCCGCCGACTGCGGTTTCGACCTGTGCTTCTTCAACCTGCACAAGACCTTCTCCACCCCCCACGGCTGCGGGGGCCCCGCCGGCGGCGCCCTGGGGGTCACCATGGCCCTGGCGGACTACCTGCCCGTGCCGCTGGTGGTGCGGGAGGGCGAGCGCTACCGCCTGGACTACGGCGTGCCCAGGAGCATCGGCAAGACCCGGGCCTTCTACGGCACCGTCCAGGTGGCCCTCAGGGCCTACGCCTGGATCCGCGCCCTGGGCGCCGACGGGCTGCGGGAAGTCTCCGCGGTGGCGGTCCTGAACAACAACTACCTGCTGGAGAAGATCAAGCGCATCCGCGGCGCCTCGGCGCCCTACGCCGAAGGCCACCGGCGCATCGAGCAGGTGCGCTACAGCTGGGAGCAGCTGCACCGGGACACGGGCGTCACCACCGAGGACATCTCGCTGCGCATGGCCGACTACGGCATGCACCTGTGGAGCAGCCACCACCCCTTCATCGTCCCCCAGCCCTTCACGGTGGAGCCCACCGAGAGCTACGCCAAGGAGGAGCTGGACGAGTACGTGGCGGTGCTGGAGCAGGTGGCCTCGGAAGCCTACGCCGATCCCCAGCTGGTGCGCACCGCCCCCCACCGCAGCGTCTGCCGGCGGGTGGACCCGGCGCCTTTCGACGACCCCGGGCGCTGGGCCGTCACCTGGCGGCTCTGGCAGCGTAAAGCCAAGTGACCCGGCCGGTCTGGTGCCATAATTCGGACATCCCCTCCGGACCAGGAACCTTCCCGATGGCCAACCAGATCTTCTTCAACGGCGGTTTCCACCCGGAGACCGAAAAGCTGCTCAGCGTCCAGGACCGGGGCCTGTGCTTCGGCGACGGGCTGTTCGAGGTGATCCGCTGCGTGGGGGGCAGGTTCCTGCTGTTCAGCCAGCACCTGGCCCGCATGCGGGAGAGCGCGGCGTTCCTGCGCATGGAGTTCCCGTACGGCGACCGGGAACTCCTGGACGCCTGCGCGGAGCTGTCCCGGCGCAACGGCGTGCAGGAGGGCGAACTGTACCTGGAGCTCACCCGGGGCGAAGCGCCGCGCTACCACCTGTTCCCCCACGGCGTCCGGCCGAACTTCTTCATGATGCTCAACCCCCTGCGGGCCATGCCCGAGAACGCCTGGTCGGCCGGGGTGGCCACGGTCACCTACCCGGACATCCGCGGGGGCTGCTGCCGTCTCAAGACCATCAACCTGCTGCCCAACGTCCTGGGCAAGCAGTTCGCCAAGGAACACGGCGCCTTCGAGGCCCTGTTCTACCGGGACGGGCCCCAGGGGCGCTACCTCAGCGAAGGGCCCAGCTCCACCATCTTCGCGGTCAAGGACGGCGCGCTGCTCACCCCGGACCTGGACAACATCCTGCCCGGCACCACCCGCAAGCACGTGCTGGCCCTGGCCAGGGAGGACGGCATGGCGGTCCGGGAGGGCCGCCTGCCCCTGGAGACCTTCCTGGGCGCGGATGAAGCCTTCATCTCCAGCACCGTGTCCGAGGTGATGCCGGTGACCCAAGTGGACGGCGCTCCGGTGGGCGCGGGCCGCCGGGGCCCGGTGACCGAACGGCTGCAAAAGCTGTACGCCGGGTTCAAGGCGGCGCACCTGGAAGGCTAGGGGGACCCAGGCCCCATGCCTGGTCGGGCCGTCCCGGATCCTTCTCCCGGATGACCTCAAACCAGCAGGTTCCAGGCCGGCGACCTCGCGCCTAGCGAACGGCTGGCCCCTACCCTTGCATCCACGCGCTGAACGCCTCCGGCAGCACGTTCGAGCCGCAGATCACCGTGGCCAGTGCGCCTCCGCCAAGCGCGAGCAGAACCGCATCGATGCGGTCGAACCCGTCCAGGAGGTCGAGCCGAGTGTTCAACCGCTTGGCTCGGGAGTCTTCCCAGGGCCTTTCCATGAAGGGCTGCATGAAACAATCCTCCGGCATCACGGACCGGTGTCGGCGAGGCCATGCGCGTAGAACGCCACCCCGCCCCGGCCGTCCGGGATCCAGGCGCTCCGATGGTGGCGGAAGCCCACGGCCAGGCTCACCGAAACCGCGTTCTCCGCCCCGGCCTGGACCACCTGGGGGCCTTCCGCCAGCACCTGGTCGTCGGGCTTGTCCAAGGGCCGCACCAGGGCCACGTGGCCGGCCCGTCCCGGATCCGGGCTGGCATAGATGGCCAGGACCACCTGCCCCTGGTTGGCCAGGGCCTGGGCCGCCAGGGGCGAGGGCACCGTGCGCCAGCCCTGGGCCGGTCCTTCCTGTGCCAGCCAAACCGCCTGGGCGTTGGCCAGGTTGGTCTGGGGGTGCTCCGGCGGGCGCAGCAGGTAGATGCCCAGCCGGTCGCAGGCGGCGGCCGCGAAGGCGCTGCAGTGGGTCCGGCCCGGACGGCCCGGGCGGGGCTCCCCGGTGCGCCATTCCACCTGCTGCCCCGGCAGCCAATGGTGCGCCACATCCAGGGCGTCGTACACCGCCGCCAGGCGCTCCCCCTGGGGGGTGACCGGAACGGCGGCCTGCAGGGACCAACAGCCCCAGGCTGCCAGGACGAGGAGGGATCCGCGCAGGGGCTTCATGACCGGTCCACGGCGGTCACATTCCGGCCAGGCCCACCACCGCCCGGAACGTGCGGTAGGCGGTGGGCATGTCCGGGGCCGAGAACTCCACCTTGCGCCCGTCCAGGCGTTCCACGCCCGGCACCAGGCTGGCCAAGTCGCCCATCTGGCTGGCGCTGAACTCCAGGCGCACGGTGACCGGGCAGGACAGCGCCAGGGGGTGGGGGCCCTGCCCGTCCACGAAGCGCCGCACCGCCCGCTGGGCCATTTCCCGGATGAGCGGGCCGGTCACGGCCGGAGGCAGGCACTGGGCCCCGTAGCGCCCGGACGCGGTCTTGACGATCGCCGTCTGCACGCCGTGGATCCATTCCTGGGCCTCGGCGGCCACCGCCTGGTCGCCGGTGACCAGCAGCACCGGGACTCCGAAGGCGCCGCACACGGCCGCGTTCAGGCCGGTCTCGCCGGTGAGCCGGCCGTTGAGCCAGAGGTTGACGATGCGGGCGGCGGACCAGGTATGGTCCAGGATGGCGTTCAGGGTGCCGGCCCGGGCGTGGTAGCCCACGAACAGGGCCGCGTCCGCGCCTCCTTCGGCCCCCTGGACCATGGCCATGGGCAGGGGCGAGCCGGTGTTCAGCCGGGCCTTGGGGTGCAGTTCCTCGACGAGCACGTTGCTGTTGCTCCAGTGGCCGTCGGTGACCAGGACCTGGTTGGCGCCCGCCGCCAGGGCGCCCTCCACGGCCGCGTTCACGTCCCCGGTGAGCAGGTGGCGGAAACGCAGGTATTCGGTGGTCCTGGGGTCCACCTGGTCCCACCCCACCACCCCGGTGGCACCTTCCATGTCCACGGCGATCAGGACCTTCATGGCCACACTCCTATGCCCAGCCGGCTCTGGCGAAGTTTTCCAAGTATCGCACCAAAGCGTCCGAGGCGGCCACCGCCCGGTCCTGATCCCCGCCGGCCACCGCGGTCATCAGGTCCGCATGCAGCTGGGCCACCTCCACCAGGGTGAACTGGTCCTCCACCTTCATGTCCCTCACGATCAGCCCCTTGCGCGGCATGCTGGTGACCAGGCCCTGGTGCTCCAGGCGCTTCAGGGCCTCCCGGATGGGGGTGCGCCCGAACCCGGTCTTCTGGCTGAGGCTGGCCTCCGACAGGGTGGCCCCCGGAGGCAGCTCCAGGGTGACGATCATCTCTTCCAGCTTCCGGTAGGCCTGCTCGGCCAGGCTGGGGGAGCCCCCGCCGGGCTGGGATTCGAGGGCGGCGTCGCGGGGATATCTCATCGGGATCCTGAAGATAGGTGGGACGCGACGGCGCCCGTCCATGTTATACGAACGGTATACTACCTTTGTCCCCCCTTTCCACCCCACCCATGGCCGACCTTCCCCTCCTCCTCTTCACGCTCCTGCTGCAGGCCGCCGCCGGCACGGCCCTGGGCCTGGTGCTGCTGGGCGGCCGGGGCGCGCTCCCCGCGGCTCCGGGATGGGGCCTGGTGGCCGGGCTGGCGGTCCTGGGCCTGGCCGCCTCCCTGGCCCACCTGGAGGCGGCGGGCCGGGCCTGGCGCGCCGCCAGCAACTGGAAGCGCTCCTGGCTGAGCCGGGAGGTGCTGGTCGCCGGAGCCTTCACCCTGGCGGCGGCCGGGTCCTGGGTGCCCGGCGGCCAGGCGCCCTGGCTCCGGGGCCTGGCCACCGTCCTGGGCCTGGCGCTGGTGCCGTGCATGGCCCGGGTCTATCGTCTCGAGGCCGTGCCGGCCTGGAACACCCCGGTCACCCCCTGGACCTTCCTGGCCACCACCCTGCTGCTGGGCGCCGTGGCCTGCGGCGCCCTGGCCCTGGCGGTTCCCGGCCCGGCCCGGGCCCAGGAGGCCTGGAGGAGCCTCGCCGTGGCCGTGGTGGTCCTGAGCGCCGCCCAGGCGGGCCTGGCGGCCATCTGGCTGGTCCGGGCGCCCGCCGAGGTGCGGGCCGGGATCCTGGCGGCCGGTCCGGGACTGCTGACCGCGCGCCTGGCCCTGGCCGGGCTGGGGGCCGGCGCCGCGGCCCTGGCCCTGGCGGTTCCGGAGGGCGCCGCCACGCCCCTGCGGGCGGGGGCCCTGGCCGCCGCCGCCGCCGGGGAGATCCTGGGCCGGATGCTGTTCTACGCCGGGCGGGTGGCCCGGGGCGTCTACCGGTTCCCCGGCTGACCCGCCATGGCCTCCGCCCCTGCCTCCGCTTCCGCCCCGCCCGGCCCCGGGCGCTGGGTTCCGGCCGTGTGCTGGCACGACTGCGGCGGGCGCTGCGTGCTCAAGGCCCTGGTGGTGGACGGCAAGGTGGTGCGCCTCAAGACCGACGACACCCACCCGGACAGCCCGGACTTCCCCCAGCAGCGCGCCTGCGTGCGGGGCCGGGCCCAGCGCAGCCAGGTGTTCGGCCCGGACCGCCTGCAGCACCCCATGCGCCGCCGGCACTGGGCGACCGGGGGCGGGGACCGGTCCCTGCGGGGACGGGACGCCTGGGTGCGCATCACCTGGGACGAGGCCCTGGACCTGGTGGCCGGGGAGATCCGGCGGGTGCTGGACACCTGCGGCAACACCGCCCTGTTCTGCCAGGGCGGCGAGGTGAAGCGGGTGCTGAACCTCCTGGGCGGCTGCGTGGACAGCTGGGGCACCGGTTCCCACGGAGCCTGGATGGCCGCCGGCAAGCTCACCGGATTGTACCGGCCGGAGCCGGACGGCGGCTTCGACGCGCCCGGCGCCCTGGGCGACCGCATGGACCTGCGCGCGAGCGAACTGATCGTCATGTGGGGCGTCAACCCCGCCTGGAGCAGCCCCGGCTGCCCCACCTGGCACTTCCTGCAGGCCAGGAAGGCCGGGGCCCGGTTCATCTTCGTGGACCCCTTCTACAGCGCTTCCGCCGCCCTGCTGGGGGACGACTGGATCCCGGTGCGCCCGGGCACCGACCACGCCCTGGTCCTGGGCCTGGCCCACACCCTGCTCAGCGAGGACGACCCCCAGCGCAACCCGCTCATCGACTGGGATTTCCTGCACCGCTGCACGGTCGGGTTCGACGCCGGGCACGTGCCGCCGGGAGCCGACCCGAGACAGAACTTCAGGGACTATGTCCTGGGCGTCCTGGACGGCGTGCCCAAGAGCCCCGAGTGGGCCCAGGACATCTGCGGAGTGCCGGCGGAGCGCCAGCGCCGGTTCGCCCGGGACCTGGCCCGCACCCGCAAGGCGGCGCTGCTCACCAGCTGGGCCCCGGCCCGGGTGAACAACGCCGACGCCTGGCCCCAGGCGTTCCTGGCCCTGGGCTGCATGACCGGGCACCTGGGCCAGCCCGGGAACATGACCGGCACCTCCGTCCACTTCGCCTCGGGCAACGGCGGGCCGCCCCTGGTGCTGGCGGGGCCCTCCGGGGTCGAGCCCATCCCCAACCCGGTGGGCGGCGCCGCGGACTACCCGTTCGGCCGCCCCGCCTCCGGCCTCAGCGTGTGCGCCAACCAGCTGTGGGACGCCATCCTGGACGGGCGCTGCCAGGCCGGGAAGGACGACCTGCGGCCCCTGGACCTGCGCCTGATGTACCACGGCGGCGACACCAACCTGCTGGGGGCCCGCCAGGACCTGCGCAAGGGCATCGCCGCCTTCCGCCGGATGGAATGCGTGGTGACCCACGCCCATTTCCTCAGCACCACCGCCCGCTACTCGGACGTGGTGCTGCCGGTGACCACGCCCTGGGAACGCTTCGGCTGGCTGAAGAACTTCCACGCCAACCGGGAGATGCTGGTGTTCGGCAGCCAGGTGGTGGAGCCCCTGGGGGAGGCCCGGGACGACATGTGGATCGCCCGCGAGCTGGGCGCGCGCCTGGGGCTGGATCCGGCGGCGGTGGACCCGGTCAGCCTGCCCCAGCAGGTGTTCAACGCCGCCCGGGGCGCGCGGGTGGTGCGCCCGGACGGCGCCGGCTACGAGCCCCTGGTCGCCATCACCCCCGAGGACATCGCCGAACTGGGCGTCCAGGGCGAGCCCCAGGAGGGGCGCATCCGGTTCCGGGACTTCCGCCGGGACGGGGTGTACCAGGTGCCCCGCGCCCCGGGGGACAACCTGGGGCACGTGCCCCTGCGGGCGTTCCGGGAGGACCCCCAGGGGCATCCCCTGGCCACCCCCAGCGGCCGGCTGGAGATCCACTGCCAGAGCCTGGCGGACCTGGTGCGGACCTGCGGCTGGGACGACCCGCCGCCCATCCCGGTCTACCATCCGGCCCGGGAAGGCTACGAAGCCACCTTCCAGGACTGGGAGGGCCGGCGCAAGGGCCCCTATCCCCTCCAGTTCTACGCGGTCCACTACCTCCGGCGGGCCAACTCCACCTACGACAACCTGCCCTGGCTGCGGGAGGCCTGGCCCCAGGAGCTCTTCCTCAACCCCCTGGACGCGGAGCCCCGGGGCATCCGCACCGGCGACACGGTGCTGGTGCAGAGCCCCCGCGGCGCGGTGCTGCGCCGGGCCAGCGTCACCCCCAGGATCATGCCCGGGGTGACCGCCATGGGCGCCGGCGCCTGGGCCGACCTGGACGACCAGGAGCAGGTGGACCGGGGCGGCTGCGCCAACGTCCTCACCGGGCTGCTGCCCACCGGGCAGGGCCTGGTGGGCTACAACTCCTGCGTGGTGCAGGTGACCCGCAGCGCCCGGTCCCTGGGCCCGGACGCAGGGCGCGCAGCGCGGGCGGTGGAGCCATGAACCCCGCCGACCAGCTGGGCTTCCACCTGGACACGAGCGCCTGCACCGGCTGCAAGGCCTGCCAGGTGGCCTGCAAGGACAAGAACGACCTGCCGGTGGGCGTGAACTGGCGCCGGGTGGCCGAATACGCCGGAGGCGCCTGGCGGCCCCAGGAGGGCCTGCCGCTGGCCGTGGGCGTGTTCGCCTACCACGTCTCCTTCTCCTGCATGCACTGCCAGGAACCGGCCTGCCTCCCGGCCTGTCCCGCCTCGGCCATCCGCAAGCGGGACGACGGCGTGGTGCTGGCCGACGCGTCCCGCTGCCTGGGCTGCCACGTGTGCTCCTGGGCCTGCCCGTACGGCGCGCCCCAGTTCGGCGGGCCCCGGGGCCCCATGAGCAAGTGCGACTTCTGCGCCGACCTCCTGGACCGCAAGGAGGACCCGGTGTGCGTGGCCGCCTGCCCCACCCGCGCCCTGCACTGGGGCCGCCTGGACCAGCTGGCGGCGGCCCACGGGGCCCTGCAGGGCGTGGAGCCCCTGCCCGCGCCGGAGCACACCCGGCCCAGCGTGGTGATCACGCCCCACCGCCACGCCCAGCCCCCTGGCCGGGGCACCGGAAATGTGCAGTATCTTGCCGCACCAAAGATTATTGATTCTTTTTGAAAGCTGCTATATCTTCGATATACCAACAGCCTCAAATCTTTACATCCATGCGCTGCCCGGGCGGGAACTCTCACCCGGGGATCAGAATCCAGGCCCGGTCCCGGTCACGCAGGGGGTCGGCTCTACCTGGAATTCCCTTCTTTAAACCATGGTTTCCCAGACGGGGCGGCGGCCGCCGGCCGTTTTCGTCCCGCTCACCGCAGGAGCGTCCACATGGATTGGGAATTGTTCTTCCAGCAACTGGTCAGCGGCATCTCCATCGGAGCCATCTACTCGCTGCTAGCCGTGGGCTACGCGCTGGTGTACAGCGTGTACAACTTCACCAACTGGGCCTTTGACGGGTTCATGGTGTTCGGGTCCTTCATCGGGTTCAGCGCCATCCTCTCCTGGGCCCTGCCGCTCTGGCTGGCGGTGACCCTCTCCATCGTCGCCACCGTCATCCTGTCGGTGACCGTGGAGACCACGTCCTACCGGCCCCTGCGGCTGCGCAAGGCGCCCAGGCTGTTCATGATGATCTCGGCCATGGGCGTCAACCTGGCCATCGTCAACACCCTCAACCTCGTCTACGGCGGGCTGTTCCGCCGGTTCCCGTTCGAGGACCTGCAGCCCTATTTCGTGGGGGGCATCTCCATCGGCCGCATGGACCTGATCGCCATGGTCATCTCCGCCTTGATCCTGGTGCTGCTGTGGGTGTTCCTGTACCGGACCAAGCTGGGCCTGGGCATCCTGGCCAGCAGCGTGGACATCCTCACCGCCTCCCTGATGGGCATCAACAACAACGCCGTGGCCATCACGGTGTTCACCATCACCGGCGTGCTGTCCTCCATGGCCGGCCTGTTCTACGGCATGAAGTACGCCGTCTACCCGACCATGGGCCTGGTCACCATCAAGGCCATGATCGCCAGCATCATCGGCGGGCTCGGGAGCCTGCCGGCCGCCGTCCTGGGGAGCATGATCCTGGGTGTGCTGGAGACCTTCGTGGCCGGCTACATCTCCTCCACCTACCGGGACATGTTCTCGTTCGCGTTCCTGATCGTCATGCTCCTGTTCCTGCCCAACGGCATCATGGGCAAGAGCCTGGAAGAAAAACTGTGAACCAAGGAGACTGAACCCATGGGATACCTGCAAGCCATCACGATTCTGAGCGGGTGCAACCTCCTCGCCGTCCTGGGCATGGCGGTGCTGACCGGCTACACCGGACTGTTCTCCATCGGCCACGCCGGATTCATGGCCCTGGGCGCCTACATGGGCGGCATCCTGGGCAAGGAGATGGGCTGGAACCTGGTCCCTTGCCTGCTGGGGGCAGGCCTGTTCTCCGGCATCATCAGCCTGGGCATCGGCTACCCGGCCTTCCGCAGCCGGCTGCGCGGCGACTACTTCGCCATCGCCACCCTGGGCTTCGCCGAGGCGCTGCGCCTCCTGCTGAACAACATCCACAGCATCGGCAAGTGGAGGCTGGGCGGCGCCTACGGCTACATGGACCTGCCCGAGCTCAAGCACATGACCTTCCTGCCGGACTGGGCGGTGGTGGTGATCGTTTGCCTCATCGCCCTGTGGGTGACCCACATGTTCATCACGTCCCAGTACGGGATGAACTGCATCGCCATCCGCCAGGACGAGGCCGCCGCCGAGATGATGGGGGTGGACCTTTTGCGCACCAAGCTCCTGGCCCTGTTCGTGAGCGCCTTCCTGGCGGCGGTGGGAGGCGCCCTGCTGGCCTTCTACTTCGGCTACATCAACCCGTCCTTCTTCGGCATCCAGCGTTCCTCGGACCTGCTGGCGTCGGTGGTGTTCGGCGGCATCCAGTCGCTGATCGGCCCGGCCATCACGGCGATCCTGATCGTGGCGGTGCCCCAGCTGCTGCTGACCTTCGCCCTGTACCGGTTCATCGTCTACGGGCTGCTGTTCGTGGTGGTGATGGTGTTCCGCCCCCAGGGCCTGTTCGGCTACGTACAGATGAACTCCCGTTGGATAACACGGTTCTTCCGGCATAAGCCCCCCGAAGCCATGGAGCAGCCATGAGTCCCGATACCCCTACCTCCGCGCCCATCCTCGAGCTGCGCGACCTGACCGTGGACTTCGGCGGGGTGCGCGCCGTCAACAGCTTCAACATGGCCGTGGCCCCGGGCGAGCTGGTGGGCCTGATCGGCCCCAACGGCGCCGGCAAGACCACCATCTTCAACCTCATCACCAACGCCTACCAGGCCACCGCCGGGCAGATCCTGATGGAAGGCAAGAGCCTGCGCGGGCTGACCCCGGACCGCATCTGCCACCGGGGGATCAGCCGCACGTTCCAGAACATCCGCCTGTTCCCCTTCATGACCGCGTACGAGAATGTCGAGCTGAGCATCCACAGCGCGCCCCAGTACTCGCTGTTCGAGGCCTTCGTGCGGCTGCCCCGGGCGCGCCGGAAGGAGCGGGAGTCCCGGGCCCGGGCGCACCAGCTCCTGGAGACCGTGGGCCTGGACAAGCTCGCCCAGGCCAGGGCCGGGAGCCTGCCGTACGGCCTCCAGCGCCGCCTGGAGATCGCCCGGGCCATGGCCGCCTCGCCGCGCATCCTGCTCCTGGACGAGCCGGCCGCGGGCATGAACGAGGACGAATGCAAGGACCTGGTCCAACTCATCCGCCAGATCCACGAGACCCAGGGCTACACCATCATCATGATCGAGCACCACATGGCCGTGGTGATGGACCTGTGCCGGAAATCCCGCATCTACGTGATGCAGCTGGGCGCCAACCTCGCCACGGGCGGGCCGGAACAGATCCAGAACGATCCGCAGGTCATCAAGGCCTACCTGGGGGAGAGAAAAAATGGCCACTGACGGCACCCTGCTCGAAGTGAACAACATCGAAGTGCACTACGGGGGCATCCGCGCCCTGCACGGGGTCAGCCTGCGCGTGAACGAGGGCGAGATCGTCTCGGTGATCGGCGCCAACGGCGCCGGCAAGTCCACCCTGCTCCGGGCCATCGCCTCGGTGCACCGCCCCAGTTCCGGCACCATCTCCTTCGAAGGCGTCCCGGTGCCCAAGATCGCCCACCGGACGGTCCGGGCCGGGATCACCCTGGTGCCCGAAGGCCGGCGCATCTTCGCGCCGCTCTCGGTGCACCAGAACCTGCTGGCGGGCGCCTACACCCGGGCCGACAAGAAGGAGGTCGACAAGACCCTGGAGGGCATCTACTCCCTGTTCCCCATCCTCAAGGAACGCCTGTTCCAGCGCGGCGGCACCCTCTCCGGGGGCGAGCAGCAGATGCTGGCCGTGGCCCGGGCGCTCATGTCCCATCCCAAGCTGCTCATGCTGGACGAGCCCTCCCTGGGCCTGGCGCCGGTGGTCATCGACGCCCTGTTCGAACGGATCGTCCGCCTGAACAAGGAGATGGGGCTCACCATCCTGCTGGTGGAGCAGAACGCCAGCCTGGCCCTGGAACTGTCCCATCGCGCCTACGTCCTGGAGACCGGCAACATCTCCCTCGAAGGCCGCGGCCAGGACCTCCTGGCGGATCCGCGGGTGCAGGCCAGCTACCTGGGCATCACCCACTAGAAATACGGGTCCCTCCGTCACGCCCTGGTTCATCGCCCTCTGAACGCGTCCGCGTTCAGAGGGCGATGAAGTTCAGGCCGAAGGGCTTGTCTTAAGCTATTAATTAATTTTATATTGGATCACCAGGTGTGATTTCCCCGCACCGGCTCTTCTCCACCCTCCTGAGTTCTCATGACCTCTTTCAGAACGTTGCTGGGCGCATCGGCCCTTGCCCCAGCTGGGCTGGGATGTGGCTTCGCCGCATCAGAACGGAGGCTTCTCCGACGGGACCGGGGTCCTGGTGTACGCGGAAAAGGACGGCCCGCTCTACGTCCTCCTGGCCCGCCGAGCCGATTGGCTGTTGAACGGAAAAGGGACCTGGGGGGCCTTCGGCGGGACCGTGGCACCGTCCGACCTGGATGACGCCGGCAACCGCAGCTTCAGCCGCGCCGCGGAGCCTGAGCTCTACGAAGAATCCGTGACCGTCTACCACCAGACCGACGCCAAGGACCTGCGCAACGGCGCCACCCGCCTCCATCTTCCTGCACCAGCTGGACAACCTGCACTGATTCCCGCCGCGGAACGCGGGGGGGACGATGAAGAGCGTTGCCGCGTGCCCGCGCAGGCGGGCACACGGCAACGGACCACGGGCGCCGGGCCGGAACCCGGATGAAGTTCTAGCTCTTGGGAGCGTAGGACTCCAGGATCTTGAACTTGCCGTCCTTGATCTCGATGAGCAGGACCGGCTTGTTGTACGGGTTGTGGTTGGACTTGTCGAAGGTGAACTTGGCGGCGGTGAAGACCGGCAGGTCCTTGGTGTTCTCGATCGCGTCCCGGAACTTCTCCTGACTCCAGGCGCCGTTGTTGGCGGTGACCACCTTGATGCCGTTCTCGATGATCTTCATGCAGTCCAGGCCCAGGTAGCCCCAGATGTTCGCTTCCTTGCCGGGGTGCAACTGCTTGTATTGGGCGTTGTACTTGGCGAAGGCGGGATCATCGACCGAGGCGATGGTGGTGAAGAAGGCGCCGTCCAGTTCCTTGCCGGCATAGGGAAGGATGTCTTCGACCATCCAGCCGTCGCCGCCGATCATCTGGATGTTCAGGTTCAGGGCCTTGGCCTGCTTGGCGATGAGCCCGGGATCCTTGTAGTTGTCGGCGCAGGCCACCAGCACGTCAGCCTTGCCGCTCTTCACCTTGGCCAGCTGGGCGCGGAATTCCTGGTCGCCCTTGTTGTAGCCTTCGTCCGCCACCACCTGGCCGCCCAGCTTGGTGAAGCGGTCCTTGAAGAACTGGTGCAGGGCCACGGTGTAGGGGGAGGCCACGTCGGTGATGAAGGCCACCTTGCGCTTGCCCAGCTTGTTGAAGCAGTAGTCGGCCAGCGCCGTGCCCTGGTACGGGTCGATGAAGCACACCCGGAACATGTACGGATGGACCTTGCCGGACTCGTCCACGGTGACGTTCACGTTGGTGGCGGTGGTGGCGAGGATCGGAACGTGGGACTCGTCGGCGATCTTGGCCATGGGGATGCCCGCGCCCGAGAAGCTGGGGCCGACGATGGCGACGACCTTGTCCTGGTCGATCAGGCGCTTGGTGACGGCCACGCACTCGGCCGGCAGGGACTGGCCGTCGTAGGCGATGATCTTGAGCATCCAGCCGTTGATGCCGCCGGCGGCGTTGACCTTCGCCACCTCGTCTTCCAGGGCCGACACGGCGCCGGGGGCGATGTAGGCATCAGACCCGGTCATGGTGGTGACGTGGCCGATGACCAGCGTGCCCTTGCTGGCGGCGCTCAGGGGCAGGAACGCGGCCACACAGAAGGCCATCATCCCCAGGTTGAGTTTGGAACGGATTGCCATACATCTCTCCTTAGGAGCTTGGAGCCGCGTCGCTCCCGCGCGGCTTAGGTGTTGGGTGGTAGAGCGCCTCCGGGAGCAGAGGCGGCCCATGGCGGTGAAGTCCGGAACAGCGGAAACCACGTTAGGCGGAACCCCTCGACCGGCCGCGGACGGGACCGCGGAGGGACTGCCGCGCTGGGGCGGGGAGGGGGTGGTGCGGGGATGACAGGGGGCTTGGTGGTGGTATGCTATTGATATGCGGGGTCCGAGTCAAGAAAATTGCACGATCCCGGAATGAATTGAAGGGTGGCGTGACACCGGATCCCCACTCAAGAGGACCAGCCCAGGATGGCGCGGGTGAACCGCTCCAGGTGCGCGACCAGGGCGTCCGACGCGGCCGCGGCCCGGTCCGGGTCCCCGTCGGCCACGGCGGCCATCAGGTCCTGGTGCAGCAGCGCCACCTCCACCAGGTCCCCGTCCCGGTTGAAGGAGCACCAGAAGCGCCGGCAGTGGGAGTAGAGGGGCGTGACGATGTCGATGGCGAAGGGGTTGCGCGCCGCCTGGTAGATGATGGCGTCGCACTCCTCGTCGCACCGCAGGTACCCGTGCACGTCCCCGGCCCTGGCGGCGGCGGCCATGGTCTTGGCGCAGGCGCGCAGGGCGGCGCGCTGGGGCTCCAGGATCCACTGGGCCGCCTTGACGGCGATGAGCCGGTCCAGGGGGCGCAGCACCTCCAGCAGGGTGAACTGGTCCTCCACCTTCATGTCCCTCACGATCAGCCCCTTGCGCGGCATGCTGGTGACCAGGCCCTGGTGCTCCAGGCGCTTCAGGGCCTCCCGGATGGGGGTGCGCCCGAACCCGGTCTTCTGGCTGAGGCTGGCCTCCGACAGGGTGGCCCCCGGAGGCAGCTCCAGGGTGACGATCATCTCCTCCAGGAGGCGGAAGGCCTGCACGGCCAGGCTGACGCCGGCGCCGGAGTCCGGCTTGCGGTCCATGCTCGTGCCGCCGCGGGGAGCCATGACGGGAATCCTCAGGTATGGGTTGGTTGGGCCAAGAATACCATCCAGTCCGCAGAATGATAGGTTCGCCGTTCGGGCACCCGGCCGGAAACCGGCGCGGGAAGCCCATTTCCGCCGGGCCGGTCAGAGGGCCTGGAACACCACCCGGCCCTCGAACACCGTGAGGGCCGGCCTGGCCTGGGCGATCTCCATGGGGTCCACCGTGAAGATGTCCCGGTCCGCCACCACCAGGTCGGCCAGCTTGCCCGGGCTGATGCTGCCCAGGTCCCGCTCCCGCCCGGTGACCCGGGCGGTGCCCATGGTGTAGGCCGACACCGCTTCCGCCACCGACACCCGCTGCTCCGGATGCCAGCCCTGGGCGCCCGTGAGGTCGTCCCGGCGCCGGGTGACCGCCGCGTGGATGCCCTTGAAGGGGTTGGGGTCCGAGACCGGGCAGTCGGAGCCGAACACCAGCTCCACCTTGGCGTCCAGCATGGAGCGCCAGGCGTGGGCGATGCGGGTGCGGGCGCCGATGGTGGGCGCCATCATGGGGATGTCGTCCAGCACCGACAGGGGCTGCACCGAAGCGGTCACCCCCAGCCGGGCCAGGCGGTCCAGGTCCCGGGCCTGCACCAGCTGCAGGTGCTCGATGCGGTGCGGCGCCCGGGGCGCGTCGGGGCACGCCCCCAGCTCGCCCAGCACCCGCTGGAACACCAGGGACAGTTCCTGGCAGGCCCGGTCGCCGATGGCGTGCACGGCGATGGCCAGCCCGGCGGGGTGGGCCTTGCGCAGGGCGGCTTCGATCTCCCCCATGGGGGTGAGCTGCAGGCCCGTGCCCGGGTCGTCATCGTACGGCTCCAGCATCCAGGCGGTGTGCACCCCCTGGGCGCCGTCGCTGAAATACTTGCAGTGGCCCACCCGCAGGCGGTCGCCGCCCATGCCGGTGCGCAGGCCCAGGGCGATGGCCTCCCCCAGGCGCTCGCCCGGGAGGTTCATCCACACCCGCAGGCCCAGGTTCCCGTCCGCGTCCAGGTTCTGCCAGACCCGGAACGCCTGCGCCCCCTCGGGGCCGCCCATCAGGCGCTGGTCCTGCACGCCGGTGAGGCCGGTCTCGTAAAGGCAGGGGAAGCCGTCCTGGAACGCCTGGGCCACGTCCGCGTCCGGCGTCGGGGGGATGCGGGCGGTGGCCAGGTTGATGGCCAGGTCGCGCAGGATGCCCGTGGGCCGGCCCTCCGGGTCTTTGTCGATGACGCCCATGGGCGGGTTCGGGGTGTGCGGCCCCAGTTCCGCCAGGCGCAGCGCCATGGAGTTCAGCACGGCCAGGTGCAGGTCGCTGCGCCACAGCAGCACCGGGTGGTCCGGGGCGGCCTGGTCCAGGTCCTTCCGGGAGGGCAGGCGCCGTTCGGCCCACTCGGTCTCGTTCCAGCCCTGGCCCAGCACCCAGGCCCCAGGGGCGGCGGCCCGCGTCCCGGCCGCGACACGGTCCTGGAGGTCCCGCAGGGAGGGCACCCCCGCCAGCATCACCCGGCGCCGGCCCAGGGCCCAGTCGTAGTAGTGGAAATGGCCGTCCACCATGCCCGGGAGCACCAGCCGCCCGCCCAAATCGATGACCTTGGCCCCGGGCCCGGCCAGGGCCCTGGCATCGCCGTCGCTTCCCACCACCTGGAAGCGGCCGTCCCGGATGAGGACGGCGGTGGCCCCGGCGCAGGCCGGGTCCTGGGTATGGATACGTCCGTTGACCAGCAGCAGGCTGCTCATGGTTGCTCCGCGCACATTTAAGAGGGACTCCAGCCTGTATCTTATTGGTATCCTGAAAACATATCAAGCGCCGCTGGAAGTTTCCCCGAAATCCCGGCGCTACCGGAGCGTCCCATGCCCTTGACTCTCGAAGCGGACATCCTGGACCTGCTGCACCGCTACCTGGCCGTTCCCAGCGACACCGGCACGCTCCTGGAGAACAATGCCGGCGGGTTCATCCGGGCCTGCCTGGGCAGCGAGCCGTACTTCCAGGCCCATCCCGGGCACCTGGGGGCCTGGCCCATCGCCGGCGACGCCCTGGGCCGCAGCGTGCACTGGGCCCTGGTGCGGGGTTCCGGCCCGCGCACGGTGGTCCTGATCCACCATACGGACACGGTGGGCACCGAAGACTACCGGCACCTGGCCGGAGCCGCGCGCGACCCCGCCGCCCTGGCGGCGGGGCTGCGCGCCGGCGGCCTCCAGCTGGGCGAAGAGGCCCGGGCGGACCTGGAGTCGGGGCAATTCCTGTTCGGCCACGGGGCGGCCGACATGAAGGGCGGGGGCGCCATCCAGTTGGCCCTGCTCAAGCGCTGGAGCCGGGAGCCCAGGGGCGGCGGCCTGCTGCTCCTGGCCCTCCCGGACGAGGAGAGCCTGTCCCAGGGCATGCGCAGCGCGCCCCTGCTGCTGGACGACCTGAAGCGGCGCTTCGGCCTGGACTACCGCCTGATGCTCAATTCCGAGCCCCAGCAGCGCCGGGACCCGGCGGTGGGGGTGCTGTCCGAGGGGTCCGTGGGCAAGATGCTGCCGTTCATCCACGTGCGCGGGGTGCTGGCCCACGCCGGCCAGGTGTTCAGCGGGGTGAACCCGGTCCACCTGCTGTGCGAGGTGGTGCGCCGGGTGGAACTGGACGCCGGGCTCTGCGACCAGCGCGCCGGCGAAGTGACCCTGCCCCCCACCTGCCTGTTCCTCAAGGACAGCAAGACCCGCTACGACGTATCCCTGCCCCGCAGCGCCTTCGCCTGCTTCAACGTGCTCGCCCTGGGCCGCTCCCCGGCCGCGCTCCTGGCCCACCTGGAGCGCACCTGCCTTGAGGCGGCCCAGAGCTTCCTGGAGGGCCTGGAAGGCAGCCACGCCCGCTACCGGCACCTGCGGGGCGAACCGGCGCCGCCCCTGCCCTGGTCGGTGCCGGTGCTGCGCTTCCAGGAGCTGGCCAGGCCGGGCGCCCCGGATCCGGAGTACGCGCGGGCCGCCCAGGCGGTGCGCTCGGGGCAGAGCACCATGCCCCAGGCCACCTGGGAGCTGGTGGACGCCCTCCTGGACCGGTCCGGGCGGCCGGGGCCCCTGGTGGTGCTGGGGTTCGTGCCCCCGTACTACCCCAGCGTCACCAACACCGGGTTCGGCCACCCGGGCCACCGGGCCATGGGCCTGGCCGCGCACCTGATCCGCTTCGCCGCCGAGCACCTGGACCAGCGCTACGTGAGCGAGCCCTTCTACACCGGCATCTCGGACCTGAGCTACTCCTCCCTCCAGGACGGCCGGGAGCTGGAGGAGAACCTGGTGCCCAACATGCCCCTGCACGGAGCCGCCTACGCCATCCCGTTCCCGGCGATCCGGGCCAACGCCATGCCGTGCGTCAACATCGGCCCCTGGGGCAAGGACTTCCACCAGCTCACCGAGCGGGTGCACCGGGACGACCTGGTTGAGGCCGCGCCGCGGCTCATCGAGGAGGCGATCCGGTACATGCTGGATTAGCCCACCAGGACGATCGCCGCCCCCACGGTCAGCGCGGAAAGGGCGGTGGACCAGACCATGGTGGCGCCGGCCGCTTCGTTGCGCACGTCCAGGCTGGATCCGAACACCAGCCCCGAGAATCCGGCCGGCCCGGCCACCAGGAGCACCGCCTGCCCGGCCAGGGGCGCGGCAAGGCCCATGGACCTGGCCAGCAGGTAGGCCAGCAGTGGCTGGGCCAGGTTCTTGTTCAGCACCCCCAGCACCACCGGGGCGTTGATGCGCAGCCGGAACGAGGACAGGATCAGCCCGGTGAGGAACAGGGCGGTGCCGGCGGTGGCCTGGCCCACCATGCCGAAGGCGCGTTCCAGGGCGTCCGGCAGGGGCACGCCCCCCAGGGTGAGGGCCAGCCCGGCCACCGGCGCCCAGACGATGGGGCGCCGCACCGTGCGGCCCAGGGCGCGCAGGTAGCGGTGCCAGGGGGAGGGGTGGTGCGCCCCGGTGGCGCCCTCCAGCAGCACCAGGGTCAGGGGCGAGATGGTCAGGGCCCCCGCCGCCACCGCCACCGCAACGCTCAGGACGGTGCCGGGGCCGTAGACCCCCGCCAGCACCGGCAGGCCCACCGAGGCGTAGTTGGGCAGGGCCACCGTGAGGCTCTGCACCGAGGCCCGCCCGGGCTCCTCCCGGAAGGCCCGCAGTTCCAGGGCCAGGGTGGCGGCGTAGCTGGCGGCCATGCACAGGGTCAGGACCCCCACCAGGGCGCCCTGGCCCAGGAGCGCCCGGGGCGGGGTCCGGGCGATGACCGTGAAGCTGGCGCAAGGCAGGGCGAAATCCATCACGAACCGGTTCAGCCCGCCCAGCCCCCGGGGGTCCACCAGGCCGCTGCGGCCGCTGCCGTAGCCCATGGCCAGGGCCAGGAACACCGGCACGAGGGCGCTCAGGAGGGTGGGCACCATGAGGACTCCGGGAGGGAAGAATGTCTCCAGGATACCTGCCTGCCGCCGCGCCGGCAGGGAACAGCACCGGCTAGAGCATCAGCCCCCCGCCTCCGGCGGAGAGGTATTGCCCCGTGAGGTACCCGGCCTCATCCGCCGCCGCCATGGCGATGATCCCGGCGACGTCGTCCGGCTGGGCGATGCGGCGCAGGGGCAGGTGGTTGCCCGCCGCGGCCTTGGCGGGCGCGGGGATGAAGGCGGTGGCGTCGGTCTCGGTGAGGCCCGGGGCCACCAGGTTCACCCGGATCCCCTGGGGTCCCAGTTCGTGGGCCAGGGCCTTCATGAACCCGTCCAGCCCGGACTTGGCGGTGGTGTGGGCCGAGAAACCGTCGCCGGGCTGGCGGGACAGCCCGCTGCTCACGGCGATGATGCAGCCCCGCCGGCGCCGGACCATGCCCGGCACCGCCGCCTTGCACACGTGGAAGGCCGAGCCCAGCTCGCCCACCAGTTTCTGCTGGAAGCCCTCCCAGGGCATCTCCGTGAAGGGCGCCATGGGGAAGCTCATGTTGGCGTTCAGAACCAGGGTGTCCACCGGCCCCAGCAGGCTCTCCGCCTTGGCCACCAGCGCCGCCGCCTGCTCCGGATCACGCACGTCCGCCTGGATGGCCACCGCCCGCCCTCCGGCGCTCTGGATCTCCGTCACCACCGCGTTGGCGGCCGCCCCGCTCTGGCAGTAGTTCACCGCCACCGCCGCCCCGTGGGCGGCCAGCTTGCGGGCGGTGGCGGCGCCGATGCCGCGGCTGGCGCCGGTGACGAGTGCGATTCGGCCTTGGAGCAGCATGGCGTGCCTCCTTGTTTGATGACCCTAGAGGATTCTATTGCATTACGCCGGGGTTGTGATGGCGGCCATCTTGCCGGTCGCGGGGAATGACTTTACCCTGGACGAGCATGTGGAGCGGCCCGCAAGGGTCCGGCAACCGGGCAAGTGCCGCGGTGCCCAGGATCGCAAGGTCCCATGCGCAGGACCCAACCTGAAACAAGGGAGCATCCAGAGGACCCCATGCGCGAAAGCCTTTTCACTTCTGAATCCGTCTCCGAAGGCCACCCGGACAAGGTCGCCGACCAGATTTCCGACGCGGTGCTGGACTGGTGCCTGGAGCGGGACCCCCGGGCCAAGGTGGCCTGCGAGGTGCTCATCGCCCACCGTTCCCTGACCGTGGCGGGGGAATTCCGGGCGGTCATCCCCGACCTGTTCAAGGCCCTGCCCGCGGCCATTCCGGACCTGGCGCGGGGCGTGCTGGACCACGTGGGCTACACCCGGGAGAACGGGTTCGACCCCCAGGACCACGCCCTGAACCTGGTGCTCAACGCCCAGAGCAACGACATCCACCAGGGGGTGGAGCAGAGCGACGGCGAGCAGGGGGCCGGGGACCAGGGCATGATGTTCGGCTACGCCACCCGGGAAACTCCGGAACTGATGCCCCTGGCCCTTTCCCTGGCCCACCGCCTGGTGGCCCGCCAGGCGGAGGTGCGCAAGTCCGGCCAGCTGCCCTTCCTGCGCCCGGACGCCAAGAGCCAGGTGACCCTGCGCTACCGGGACGGCCTGCCCGCGGCGGTGCACGCGGTGGTGCTGTCCACCCAGCACACCCCGGACGTGCCGGACGCCACGCTCCAGGAGGCGGTGCGGGAAGCGATCATCGCCCCGGTGCTGGGGCCCGGAGCCCTGGCCACGGCCCGGATCTTCATCAACCCCACCGGGCGTTTCGTCACCGGCGGCCCCGAGGGGGACACGGGCCTCACCGGCCGCAAGATCATCGTGGACACCTACGGCGGCTCCTGCCCCCACGGAGGCGGGGCCTTCAGCGGCAAGGACCCCAGCAAGGTGGATCGCTCGGCCGCCTACGCGGCCCGCTGGGTGGCCAAGCACCTGGTGGCCGCCGGCGCCGCGGACCGGTGCACCATCCAGGTGGCCTACGCCATCGGCGTGGCGGAACCGGTGAGCCTGCAGGTGGATTTCCACGGCGGCGGGCGGGTGCCCGAAGCCGTCGCCGAGCGGGCGGTGCGGGACCTGTTCGACCTGCGCCCCGCCGCCATCCTCAAGGCCCTGGACCTGCGCCGTCCCCGCTACCTGCCCACCGCCGCCTACGGCCATTTCGGGCGGGAGGGGGAGAACTTCACCTGGGAGCACCTGACTCGGCTGGATGAGCTCAAGTCCGCGCTGTTCGGGAGCGTCGCGGCGGCGCCGGTGCCGGCGGGAACCGCGCTGATCGGAATCTGATGCAGGCCGGGCGTACCGACGAATCCGTCCCGGCCCAACCCAGCTCCTGAAGGCTAGCCAGGCAGGATCGCGCCGTCCCCCACGATCCGAAGCCGCATGATTCCTCCCCCCCCGGGGCGGACATGGAATAATGGCTGCATTCTCATGCCCGCCACCCCCATGCCCGGCCCCGGCACCCCAGGGGCAGCGGAACCCGCGCCCGGCCGGCGCCTCCAGAGCGTCGACTGGGTGCGGGGCCTGGTGATGGCGCTGATGCTCATCGACCACACCCGCGACTTCCAGCACGCCGAATCCTTCTGGCACCGGGCCACGGACCTGTCGGTGATCAGCTCGGCCACCTTCGTGACCCGCTGGATCACCCACTTCTGCGCGCCCCTGTTCGTGCTCCTGGCGGGGCTCGGAATCTGCTTCCAGCTCCAGGGGGGCCGGTCCCCGGCGCAGGTGCGGCGCTTCCTCTGGACCCGGGGCCTGTGGCTGCTGGCCGCCGAGTTCACCCTGGTGACCCTGGGGGCCGAATTCCAGTGGGCACCCTGGCACCATGCCCTGCTGGCCCAGGTGATCTGGGTGCTGGGCGTCAGCATGCTGCTCATGGCCTTCCTGGTGCGCCTGCCCCGGGCCTGGCTCCTGGCCCTGGGCCTGGTGCTGGTGTGCGGGCACAACCTGCTGGACCCCCTGCAGGTGCCCGTGTGGAGGGGCGCGGGGCCGGCGCCCGGAGCCTGGGCGGCCCTTTGGACCGCCCTGCACCAGGTGGGGCTGGTGGCCCCGTTCGGCGCTCCCTACCCCCGGTTCTTCATCCTGTACCCGGTCATCCCCTGGCCGGGGGTCATGGCCCTGGGCTTCGCCCTGGGCGGAGTCTACCGGCTGGAACCGGCCCAGCGGCGGCGGACGCTGGCCTGGCTGGGGGCGGGGTGCGTCGCGGCCTTCCTGGCCCTGCGGCCCTGGAACGCCTACGGCGACCCGGCGCCCTGGAGCTTCCAGGCCACGCCGCTGCGCACCGTCCTGTCCTTCGTCAACACCACCAAGTACCCGCCCAGCCTGCTGTACCTGCTCATGACCCTGGGGCCCGGGCTGCTGCTCCTGGCTTGGCGGGACGGGCGCGCGGCCAACCTCCTGGACCGGGCCCTGATCACCCTGGGCCGGGTGCCCATGTTCTTCTACCTGCTCCAGTGGCCGGTGGCCCACGGCCTGGCGGTGCTGTTCCACGCCCTGGCCGGCAAGCCCTGGCGCAGCGCGGTGCACCTGGCCCGGCCCCTGCCGCCCCAGATGGGCTTCTCCCTCGCCGTGGTGTACCTGGCCTGGGCCCTGGGCCTGGTCCTGCTGTTCCCCCTCTGCCGCTGGTACGCCGGCTTCAAGCAGCGCCACCCCAAGGGATGGTGGTGGGCCTACCTTTAGGACAGCATGGGACGCGCGCACCGCTGGATCCTCGCAGGGCTCGCATGGGCGGCGGCCCTGGCCTGCCCCGGGGCGGCCCCGGCCACCCTGGGCGCCCTGGACGCCCTGATCCAGGCGGAGCGTCAGATCGACCGGGGCGGGTTCGGCACCGCCCTGTTCACGGCCAAGGGCCCGGAATGGTCCTACACCAGCGGCGCCGGCGGCCCGGGGCGGATCCCCTTCGGCCCCGACACCCCCTTGATGGCCGGAGAACTGTCCGGACGGATCGTGATCCTGGCGGCGGTGCGCATGGCCGACCGGGGACGCCTGGACCTGGACCGGCCCCTGGGAGCCTACTGGCCAGGGCTGGAAAACAGTGCCTCGCGGCACCTGGCCCGGCTGGGCCAGTTGCCGGTGCGCGCCCTGGCGGCCGAGAGCACCGGACGGGTGGACACCATCCCCCGCCTGGTGCCCGGCTACGTGCCCGGGCGGCACCTGCTCCCGGCCCTGGGGGCCCGGGCCGAGCGCTTCCCGCCCGGCTTCCGCCAGTCCTGGTCCTGCGGCATGAACGACCTGCTGGCCCTGCTCCTGGAACGCCTGGACCGGCGGCCCTGGGCCCAGGTGGTGCTCGAGGAGGCCCTGAAGCCCCTGGGCATGCGCGGATCCGCCTGGCTCACCCCGGTCCAGGGAGCCCGCACCGTCCCCTTCTACTTCCCCGAGGGGACCCGGTACGACCCCAGCCTGGTGGAGAGCCTGCTGCCGCCCCTGGCCCCTTCCCTGTCCCTGCGCACCACCCTGGGCGACCTGGCCGCCTGCGGCCGGGCGCTGCTGGCCGCCTACGGCGGCGAGCCCGGGGCGCCCCTGAGCCCCAAGGCGGCCCGGGCGGTCCTGGCCCCGGCCATCCCCGGGCAGCTGGACCGGCAGGGGTTCGAATCGGGACTGGGGTGGAACCTCACCGACTACCGCCTGGCCTACCTGGGGCGGGTGGCCTGGGCCTTCGGCGCCGGCGGCACCCACCAGATCCTGGTCATGCTCCTGCCCGACCGGGGCCTGGGCGTGGTGCTGGCGCAGACCTGGCAGGATCCGGGGGGGCTCTACGACCTCAAGCGCATCGCCCGGGCCCTGCTGCAGACCTGGACCGGGCGGGAACAGGGCCTGCCCCGTCCGGAGTTCCAGGTGCCTCCGGTCATCCCGCCGGTGCCCCCGGCCGACCGCCCCGCCCCCGGGCTCTACGCCTCCCGGGCCGGAGTGGCGGAGCTGGACTGGCACGACGACCAGTTGGCCCTGTCCATCCGGGGCGGCTTCGGCCAGTTCGTCTGGGCCGGCCCGGGCCGCTTCCGGCCCGCGGCCGACAACGAGTTCGCCCAGGCGGACCTGGCCGGGGACACCCTCACGGTCACCTGGCGCAGCGGCGCCCGGGCGCGCCTGGAGCGGGTCCCGGACCCGGGTCCGGACCTGGCCCTGGAGCCGGGTGCCTTCCCGGTGGAGGCGCCGGACTCGGTCCAGAGCCGGGGCACCGCCCTCCTGGACCGGCACCGGGGGCACTGGACCATCACCGGCGACGACGCCCGCACCTACCTGCTGCTCCCGGACCCGGACCCGGGCCAGGGAGCCCGGGTCCTGTGCGACCAGGCTTCGGCCCTGTACGGGTGCCGGGTCGCGGCGGACCGCCTGGGGGTATCGCACATCCGGGCTCCGGCCGCCGGTCCAGCCCACGGGAGCATCCCATGACCCATTCTGTCTGCCCCTGGTGGCTGGGCCACCTGTTGGCCAGCCCGCTCCGGCGCCTGGGCACCGACCCGGCGGCCCTCCTGGCCCCCTTCGTCCGCCCCGGGGATACGGTCCTGGAGCCGGGACCGGGCATGGGTTTCTTCACGGTGGAACTGGCCCGGCGGGTAGGCCCCGCCGGGCGGGTGGTGGCGGTGGACATCCAGCCCCGCATGCTGGCCGGCCTGGAGCGCCGACTCGCCAGGCGGGGCCTGGACGGGCGGGTGGAGGCGCGCCTGGCCATGGATTCGCTTCCTGCCGACGGGTCAGGCGCCTGACCTGGCCGCGGCCACCAGCCCGGCCACCAGGGGGTGCGGTTCCCCCGGGAGGGACCGGGCCTGGGGGACGTACAGGGTGCCCAGGAAGAACGGGTGTCCGCGCAGTTCCAGGATCCGCTCCCGGCCGTCGTCCCCGAAGCCGCTCACCACCAGGCCGTGGGCCTCCAGCTGGGCCCGGTAGTCCGGGTTCAGTCCGAAGTTGCAGTAGAACGGCTCCACGGTGGTTTCGGTGCGGTACAGGGCCGCGGCCTGGGTGCCGGGCACCACCCGCACCGGGTGGCTCTGGCCGGCCAGGGAGCAGGTGAGGGGGATGACCGCCAGGCGCGGCGCCGAGGGGTTGGTCTCGGCGTGGTCGGCGTCGACGATGCCCAGGACGTTGCGGGCGAATTCCACCACGATGTGCTGGAACCCGCCGCAGGTGCCCAGCAGGGGGACCCGCCGTTCCCGGGCGTGGCGGATGGCCGCCAGGGCCCCCTCCATGCTGAGGTACGGGCTGCCCGGGGCGATGATCAGGCCCTGGTAGCGGCCCAGGCGGGCCTGGGGATCCGGGGCCACGCTCCCGGTGGGCACCCACTCGAAACCGGCGGGCTGGGCCAGGTGGCCCAGGGCCGCCTCCGTGGCCTGGTGGGTCCGGTTGCCCGGGTCCCGGTCGCCGACGATGCCGATCAGGGTGGTCATGGCTGCCTCCGCCGGACGGGGCTCCGTCCGATCCGCCATTCTGGTCCTAGGCTTTCCCCCAAGTCCAATTAAACTATTTGCATGGAACCGTTCAGCGATGTCTTAACAATCGACGTGCGCCGCCTGAGAGTGCTGCGGGAGTTGCGCCAGCGGGGCACGGTGGGCGCCACCGCCGCCGCCTTGAACCTCACCCCGTCGGCCATCTCCCAGCAGCTGGCGGCCCTGAGCCGGGAGACCGGCGTGCCCCTGCTGGCGCCCCAGGGGCGCCGGGTGCGCCTCACCCCCCAGGCGCTGCTGCTCCTGGACCACGCCGCCGCCATCGAAGCCCAGCTGGAGCGTGCCCGGGCCGACCTGGCGGCGTTCCGCCAGGGCAGCGCCGGACGGGTCAACCTGGGGGCCTTCGCCACCGCCATCGCCGGGATCGTCGCCCCGGCCCTGGAACGCTTGCGCCGGGAACGGCCGGGCCTGGTCCTCTCGGTGATGGAGACGGAGGCGCCGGAATGCTTCACCCGCCTGGACGCGGGCGACCTGGACCTGGTCATCACCGTGGACCACCGCCACGGCCCCAGCCGCGGCGATCCCCGCTACCGGCGCGTGGAGCTCCTGGACGATCCGCTCCTGGCGGCCCTGCCCGCGGGCCACCCCCTGGCCGCCGCCGGCCAGGTCGCCCTCCAGGACCTGGCCCAGGAGCCCTGGATCCTCGGCGCCATGCGCGGCCCGTGCCAGGACGTGGCCATGGCCGCCTGGGCCGGCTGCGGGTTCACTCCCGCCATCGCCCACCACGCCAACGACTGGGGCGCGGTCTTCGCCCTGGTGGCCGCCGGGTGCGGGGTGGCCCTGGTGCCGCGCATGGCCACGGGCGCCGGGGCGCCCCCCGGGGTGGTCCTGCGGGTGCCCGCGGGGCCCCAGGTGCCCGGACGGCACCTGTACGCGGCGGTGCGGGCGGGTTCCGAACGCCATCCCAGCCTGGCGCCGGTGCTCGCGGCGCTGGAGGCCGTCAGCTCTGCCCGCCCAGGCTGAACCGGCCGTTGCCCCGGGCGGCCACGTAGAGGAACAGGAAGCAGTAGACCAGCGCCAGCTCGCCCTTGTTCACCACCGGCAGGGCCCGGTAGTCCCAGTGCAGCTGCCAGTGGACCTGGCAGTACGCCACCGCCATTTCCCCGCTGGCCAGCAAGGCCGCCCAGCGGGCCTCCAGCCCCAGGGCCACGGCCAGGCCGCAGGTCAGCTCGAGGAGGCCGGCGAACCACATCTGGCTCAAGGTGTGCGGGCGGGAACCGCCGAACCATCCCAGGATCTTCTGCATGCCGTGCAGGCTGAAGCTCAGGCCGCTCACCAGCCGCAGCAGCGCGTAGGTAATTTCCTGCAGGACACCGGATCCGTTCGATGAACTCAAGGTAGCCTCCGTTCACAAGGTCTTGTAGCGGTTCCGGTCCGCGTACACGTCCACCGCCTGGAACCCCGGATAGATGTGGGCCTTGTGGGCGGCCCCGGCGGGGATGAAGTAGCTGTCGCCCCGGCGGAAGGTGCCGGCCTTGCCGTCGATGGTCAGGTCGATGCGGCCGGCCAGCACCACCCCCCATTGGGAGCCGTGGGTGTGCTCGGGCACGAACACCTCCACCGAGGACTCGCTGAACACCACCTGGCCCGCTTCCCCCTGCAGGAGCCATCCCCGCAAGCCGTCGTAAGGCAGGTCGGCCTTGGGCAGGCTGCGGAGGAAGGGAGGAAAAGGCTGGTTGGGCACGGTCTGTCCCCCGTTTCAGGCAACGCCACCATTCTAGTCCGTGCCTGCCGGCGCGGCGTAGGGCGGCAGCCTCAAGGATCCGCAGGCGCCCGGGAATCGCCTGGATCGTCCGCCGCGGGCGCTGGGCCCGCGCGGTTCCGGAACCACCCCGGCAGGGTCAGCCCCAGCCCCAGGCCCGCCGCGAGGCAGGCGGCCCCCGCCAGCAGGACCGTGCGGGGAATGCCCGCCCGGCTCGCCAGCCACCCGGCGGTGAACCCGCCCAGGGGGTTGGAGCCCTGGAACAGCCAGACGTACATGGACACCACCCGCCCGCGCAGCTCCGGGGGCGCGGAGGTCTGCAGGAAGGTGTTGCTGGTGGACAGCTGGATCGAGGACATGGACCCCACCAGGAGCATGCACAGGGCCGCCGCCGGCAGGTGGCGCACCAGCCCCAGGGCCAGCAGGCTCAGCCCCATGCCGGCCAGGGTGGCGGCGTTCACCACGAAGGCGTACCGGGAGGTGGAGGCGGCGGCGGCGGTGAGGGAGCCCAGGATGGCCCCGATGCCGGCGCCGGCCAGCAGCCGCCCGTAGCCCTGGGAGCCGGTGCCCAGCACGTCCCGGGCCAGGGCGGGGGTGAGGGTGTTCACCGACAGGCCCACCGCCGAGGTCATGGCCACCGCCAGCATGACCCGCCGGATGGACCGGGAGCCCCAGGCGTAGCGCATGCCGGTGGCGATGGCGGCGCCCATGGAGGCGCGCCGCGGCGCGACGGCGGCGGCGCCCGTCGCCGGCACCCGGATCAGGATCAGGGTGACCAGCACCGCCACGTAGCTGACGGCGTTCAGGGCGAAGCACAGCCCCTCCCCCAGGTGGTAGATCAGGATGCCCGCCAGGAACGGCCCCACCATGCGGGCGGAATTGAACGCGGCCGAATTGAGGGACACGGCGCTCTGCAGGTCCTCGGGCCCCACCAGGTCCATCTGGAAGGTCTGGCGCACGGTCATGTCCATGGAGTCCACGCAGCCCTGCAGGAAGGCCAGGACCAGGATGTGCTCCACCCGTATCAGCCCGGTGAGGGTGAGCACCGCCAGCACCGTGGCCAGCACCAGGCTGGCGGACTGGGTGATGAGCACCAGGGGCTTGCGGGGGAAACGGTCCGCCAGGTGCCCGGACACCGGCGCCACCACCAGGGAGGGAGCGAACCGGGCCACGGTGAGCACGCCCAGCACCAGGGGCGAATGGGTGAGCCGGTAGATGAGCCAGGACTGGGCGGTGGTCTGCATCCAGGTGCCGATCACGCTGGTGCCCTGGCCCGCCCAGAACAACTGGAAGTTGCGGTGTTTCAGGGCCTTGAAGGCCTGGCGGACGGCGGCGATGGACAGCATCCAACCACGTTATCGCTCCCGCAACCTGGGGTCCAGGTGATCCCGCAGGGCGTCGCCCACCAGGTTGATGGCGATCACCGACACGGTGATGGCCAGGCCCGGGAACATGGCCAGGTAGGCGTTGGTCATGAAGTAGGTGCGGGCGTCGTTGAGCATGGTGCCCCACTCGGGGGCGGGGGGCTGGGCGCCCAGCCCCAGGAAGCTCAGGGTGGCCGCGGTGACGATGGCGATGCCCAGGCGCAGGGTGGACTGCACCAGGATGGGCCCCATGGCGTTGGGCATGATGTGCTTGACGGCGATCCGGAAGCCGCCGGCGCCGGCCGCGCGCATGGCCTCCACGAACGGGGCCTCCCGCAGGGTCATGAACTGCACCCGCACCAGCCGCGCGAAGACCGGGATGGAACTGATGCCCACCGTGATCATGGGCGTGTAGATGCCCGGGCCGAGGACCATGGACAGGGCCAGGGCCATGAGGATGCCCGGGAAGGCCAGGAGGATGTCGCACGCCAGCATCAGGCCCTTGTCCAGGGCGCCGCCCAGGTAGCCGGCCGGGATGCCCAGGGCCAGGCCTCCCGCCAGGCTCAGCAGCACCGACACGAAGCCGGCGGTGAGGGAGTACTTGGTGCCCACCAGGATGCGCGCGAGCACGTCCCGGCCGAACTGGTCCGTGCCCAACCAGTGGGCGGCGCTGGGCCGCAGCAGCTGCTGCTCCAGGTTCTGGTCGAAGGGGGAATAGGGCACCAGCCGGGAGGCGAAGGCGCAGGCCAGCACCAGGGCCAGGAGCACCGCCACGCCCACGCATGCGGAGGGGCTTCGGAAGAACTTGCGCAGCGAACCCAAGGCCGGTCCCCCCTACAAGCGGATGCGCGGATCCAGCGCCTTGCACGCCAGGTCCGTGAGCAGGTTGAGCACGGCGAAGGTGGCCGCCAGCACCAGGATGCCCCCCTGCACCACCATGTAGTCCCGGGCGTTGAGGGAGTCCACGATCATGCGCCCCAGCCCCGGCCACACGAACAGCATCTCCGTGACCACCTGGCCGCCCAGCAGGGCGCCCAGCTGCAGGCCGATGATGGTGACGATGGGCGCGGCGGCGTTGCGCAGGGCGTGCAGGTGCACCACCCGGAACTCGGACAGGCCCTTGCCCCGGGCGGTGCGCACGTAGTCCTGGCCCAGGGTGTCCAGCATGCTGGCCCGGGTCATGCGGGCGATGTTGGCGGCGATGCCCAGCCCCAGGGTCAGGCTGGGCAGCACGTAGTTGAGCGGGCCCTGGTCCCCGGAGAAGGGGAACAGGTGCAGCTGCACCGAGAAGGCGACGATGAGCAGCATGCCCAGCCAGAAGGACGGCATGGAGACCCCCACGAAGGAGGCCACCATGGACACCGTGTCGGCGAGCCTGCCCCGTTTGCGGGCGGCGTGGACCCCCAGGGGCACCCCCACCAGGATCGCCACCAGCATGCTGGTGAGGGAGAGCTTGAGGGTGGCCGGCCAGCGGGCCTCGATCTCCTGCGCCACCGGGCGGTGGGTGCGGTACGAGTAGCCCAGGTCGCCCTGGAGCAGGTGCCCCATGTAGGTGGCGAACTGCCGGGACAGCGGCTTGTCCAGGTCCAGGGACCGGCGCACCGTCGCCACGTCCTCCAGGGCCGCCTGGGGCCCGGCCAGGGCCTCGGCCGGGTCCCCCGGGAGCAGTCGCAGCAGCAGGAACGAGCAGATGGCCGCGCCCAGGAGCACCGCGACGGTGAGGAGGATCTTCTTGAGGACGTACATGCGTCGGGCCTTCCAGGGCCCGGCGGGGGGCGGCGCCCCCCGCCGGCTAGGGCTTCACGGTGCGGGCGAACAGCACGTGTTCGGTGGGCAGGACCTCGATGCCCGTGATCCCGGCCCGGTAGGCCACGCACTGCTTGGGATAGAGGAGCAGGATCCAGGGAGCGTCGGCCATGATGAGTTTCTGGGCCTCCTTGTATTCGGCGGCCCGCTTGGCGGGCTTCACCTCCTTCCGGGCATCCCGCAGCAGCTGGTCCACGGCGGCGTTCTTGTACAGGGCCCGGTTGGAGTTGGGCGGCCACTGGGTGGACTCGAACACCGGGAACATGGCCTGGTCCGCATCGGCGCTGGAGGCGCTCCAGCCCAGCAGCACCGAGTCGAACTGGGCCTTCTTCACCTCGGCCATGAGGGCCTGGAAGTCCCAGGTCTGGATCTTCATCTTCACGCCCACCGCCGCCATCTGGGCCTGGATCGCCTCGGCCAGCTGCTTGTCCATGAGGTAGCGCCCCACCGGGGTCCACAGGGTGAACTCGAATCCGTTGGGGTAGCCGGCCTTGGCCAGGAGGGCGCGGGCCCTGGCCGGGTCGTAGGGGTAGGCGCCGATGGGGGCGTAGCCCCACACCCCCGGGGGGATGACCGAGTCGGCCACCGTGGCCAGGCCGTTCACCACGTCCTTGACCAGGATGTCGCGGTTCACCGCCAGGTTCAGGGCCAGGCGCACGTTGGGATCCTTGAGCGGCCCCTTCTGGTTGTTGAGGGCCACGTACATGGTCATGATGGTCGGGGTGGTGATGAGGCCGACGCTCTTGTTGCCGGCCAGGCGCTTGATCTCGGTCACCGGCAGCCGGAAGGCCACGTCGATCTGGCCGGACTCCAGCAGCAGGGCCCGGGTGGAGTCCTCCGGGACGATGGCGTAGGTGAGGTTCCGGAACTTGGGCGCGCCCTCGAAATAGTGGTCGAAGGCGGTGAACTCCAGGCGCTCGGACGGTTCCCACTTCACGAACTTGAGCGGGCCGGTGCCGCACGGGTGCAGCCCGAACTCCTTCACCCCCCACTTGGCGGCGGCGGTGGGGCTCACCATGGCCGCCACCGGGTGGGCCAGCTGGTACAGGAAGGACCCGCAGGGATAGTCGGTGACGATCCTGACCGTGTAGTCGTTCACCACCTCCACGGACTTGATCATGGCCAGCACCGAACGGCGGGCCGAGGCGGTCTTGGGGTCCAGCACCCGCTCCAGGTTGTACTTCACCGCGGCGGCGTTGAACGGGGTGCCGTCGTGGAAGGTGATGCCCGAATGCAGGATGAAGGTCCAGGTCAGCCCGTCCTTGGCCAGGTGCCAGTCGGAAGCCAGGTCCGGCACCAGCTTCATGTTCGTGTCGAAGCGCACCAGGTTGTTGTAGATGTTCTTGTTGATCACCTCGGTGGCCGAGTCGGTGCAGAGGTGCGGGTCCAGGGTGGAGGCGTCGGTGCCGATGCCCACCACGATGTCCTTCCCGGCCGCCCGGGCCGCGCTTGCGCCGGCCAGGGCCAGCGCCAGGCACAGGAGCCAGGGCCCGAATGAGTTGAGCCAATGTTTTCGCGTCACGGTACCTCCTTGAAGGAATGGGATGGTGGAAGGGGTCACAAGGCCTTGCAGGCGGCCTGCAGGTCCTGGTCGGCGGCGGCCCACCGCTGCCGGTGCCGGCCCAGGTCGGCGGCAAGCTCCCGGCCGCGCCGCTCCTGGGCCTTGACCATGCGCCGCACTTCCGTGGGCGCGGTGCCCCCGAAGGAACTGCGCCGGGTGACGCTGGTGCGGTTGCGGGCGGCCTCGTCCAGGGTTTCCCGGCCCACCGGCAGGCCGGTGCCGCACACCACCTGGCTCCACTTGTCGAGCAGGTCGAAGGTCAGGCCCTCCGCCCCCTGGCCCCGGGCGAACAGGTCCGCCACCGCCCCGCCCACGATCCGGTGGGCGATGCGGAAGGGCAGCCGGCCCTCCCGCACCAGGGTGTCGGCGATCTCGGTGGTGTTGGTGAAGCTCTGGTCCAGGGAACGCTCCAGGGCGTCCAGGTCGAAGGTCATCTCCCCCAGGTAGGCCTGGGACAGGCGGCACATGCTGGCGGCCAGGTTCATGCAGTCGGTGGTCTCTTCCCAGACGATGGTCACGTCCCGGCTGGCCTCGTAGGGCACCGTGCAGGTGGCCATCATGCCGGCGAAGCGTCCGATCAGCAGGCGGGCGTTGGCCCGCACCGCCGCCACGATCACCGGGTTGCGCTTCTGGGGCATGATGCTGCTGGAGTCGATGAGGCTGTCCGGCAGCTGGGCGAAGCCGGTCTCGTTCAGGCACCACTTGATCACGTCCTCGGCCAGGCGCGCGAGGGTGCTCAGGGCCAGCACCGCCGCGCCGGTGCCTTCCAGCATGTAGTCGGCGGCCGAGACGCAGTCCCCGGCGTGGTCCATCACCCCCTGGAACCCAAGCAGCCGGGCGGTGAGCTCCCGGTCGATGGCATAGCCGGTGCCGGCCACCGCCGCCGCCCCCAGGGGGCAGTAGTCCAGCCGGCGGATGCAGTCCAGGATCCGCTCCACGTCCCGGAGCAGGGCGGCCGAATAGGCCGAGAGGGTGAACCCGAGGGTGGCCGGCTGGGCCTGCTGGTCGTAGGTGTACACGGGCATCAGGGCATCCGCGGCGAGGTCCGCCCGTTCGCCCAGGATGGCCACGTGCCTGAGCAGCTCGTCCGCCAGGGCCGCCAGCTTCTCCCGCAGCTCCATGCGCCACATGGACGCTTCCACGTCGTTGCGGCTGCGGGCCACCGGCAGGTGGCCGCTCACCTCCGGGCCCAGCTCCTGGGCCAGGAGGTGCTCCATGTTGATGTACAGGTCCTCCAGGGCCGGGTCCAGGCGCTTCGGGGGAATGCCCCCCTGCTGCACCCAGAGGGCCAGGGTCCGGGCCAGGGCCGCCGCCGCCGGCTGCGGGATGATGGCGCGCCGGGCCAGCATCACCGCGTGGGCGCTCATCACCCTCAGCAGGTAGACCGAGGACGCCCCCAGGTTGCCCATCCGGCGCCTGGAATAGTCTTCCACCACCACCGGGTGCATGCTGCCCTGGGTCCGTTCGAAGAATCCGCCTGGGTCGGTCGTCATGGTCACCCTCCTAGGGTAAGGTCAAGCACGTCCCGGAGGGGCGCGTCCAGAGCCCCCTCCAGGACCGCGGCGCCCAGGGCCTCGGCCCGGGCGGCGCCCAGGACCCCGGACGCCAGGGCCAGGAACTTGGCCTGGACCGCGGCCCGGTCCAGGGGATTGCCCAGGTGGCCCCGGGCGTCGTGCACTTCCTCCACCTCCCGGGCCCCGTCCCGGTACAGCACTTCCACCCGGGCGGCGCTCTTGTGCCGCTCCAGGCGCAGGGCCTCCATCTCCGGGAGCACGGCCACGCGCACTTTGCGGGCCAGTTCCAGCAGGGCCGGATCCGCCACCGCGTCCGGCTGGAAGTCCGCGGCGGCGCCGTCCCGTCCGCTCAGGCCCAGGGCCACGCCGTAGGGGATGCTCAGCTGGGCCGAGGCGATCGAATCCGGACGGTACATCCCCCCGGCCATGGCCATGGCCGAGCTGTTGATGCCCACCTGGACCGCCGCCACCTCGCCGGGGGGACGCCCGGCCCGGCCGTGGATGGTCCGGGCCGCCTCCAGGGGCGAGTGCACCGACTTGCAGGCGGCGTACCACTTGAACTCCACCTCGGCCACGGCCCAGGCCCGGCCCCAGTCCCGGTCCAGCTCCTCCAGGTCCCACCCTTCGCAGGCGACCTGGAAGAACCCCCCGTCCTCCGCCTCCAGCACGTATTCCGGCCCGGTGATGCCGGAGCGGGCCAGGCACGCGGCGGTCAGCCCGTCCCGGGCCGCCAGGCCCGGGTGCAGCCGCTTGCTCATGGCGCCGTCGGCCTTGAAGGCCCAGGTCCCGCCGGTGCGGCTGCCGGCCAGCCCCAGGGCCGAGACCAGCCGGTCCGGCTCCAGGCCCAGCAGCACCCCGCAGGCCGCGGCGGCCCCGAACGGGCCCATGGTGGCGGTGGCGTGCCAGCCTTTCCGGCGGTGGGCCAGGAAGCCCGAAGCCCGGGACACGCGCACCATGGCCTCGTAGCCGGCCACCAGGGCGGCCAGGGCCTCCTCCAGGCGTCCGTCCCGGCCCCAGGCCAGGGCGTGCAGGGCGGGCACCACCACCGCCCCCGGGTGGGTGATGGACCAGTGCACGTCGTCCAGTTCCCGCAGGTGGGCCAACGCGCCGCAGGCCAGGGCGCAGTCGCTCCGGGCCAGCAGGGCGCCGCAGCCCCACACCGGCGCCCCGCCGCCGCCCAGCCGGCCCAGGGCCGCCACCACCCGGCGCCCCTCGTCCAGGCCGCTGCCGTACACCCCGCAGCCCAGGGTGTCCAGCAGGCACAGGCGGGCCTGGTCCAGGACCGCCCCGGGCAGGCGCCCGTCCCGGATCGCCGCCAGCCTTCCCGCCAAAGTCCTCAGTGCGCCCATGCGGTCCGCCTTCAAAGTGGGAAATGACAGGCTACGCTCCAGCCGTCCTGCTCCACCAGCTCCGGTTCCACGTCCCGGCAGATGGGCTTGGCGTACGGGCAGCGGGTGGAGAACCGGCACCCGGGCGGCGGGCTGGAGGGGCTGGGGGTGTCCCCTTCCAGGATGATGCGCCGGCGCGCGGCCGTGGGGTCCGGCAGGGGGATGGCCGAGACCAGGGCCTCGGTGTACGGGTGCCGGGGCGCCGCGAACAGCTTCCGGGCCGGCGCCACCTCCACCAGCCGCCCCAGGTACATGACTCCGGTGCGCTGGGCCAGGTGCTCCACCACGTGCAGCCCGTGGGCGATGAGGATGTAGGCGAAGCCGAAGCGCTCCTGGAGGTCCTGGAGCAGGTTGAGGATCTGGGCCTGGATGGACACGTCCAGGGCCGACACCGGCTCGTCGGCGACGATCAGCCTGGGGCGCAGGATCAGGGTCCGGGCGATGCCGATGCGCTGGCGCTGGCCGCCGGAGAATTCGTGCGGGTAGCGGTCGATGTAGTCCGGCTGCAGCCCCACCGTGCGCAGCATGTCCCGGACCATGTCCCGGTGCTCGCGCCGCGCGCCGATGCGGTGGATGCGCAGCACTTCGGCGATGTTGCCGCCCACCGTCAGGCGCGGGTTCAGGGCGGTGTAGGGGTTCTGGAACACCATCTGCAGGTCCCGGCGCATGGCCTTGAGCCGCCGCCGGTCCAGGTCCAGGACCTCCTGGCCGCCGAACCGGATGGACCCGCCGGTGGGCTCGATCAGGCGCAGCACCAGCCTTCCGGTGGTGGTCTTGCCGCAGCCGGATTCGCCCACCAGGCCGAAGGTCTCGCCCTCCTCCACCCGGAACGAGACCCCGTCCACCGCCCGCACCACCCGCGCCCGGCCCCAGCCGTCCTGCAGGCGGAAGTGCTTGGTGAGCCCGGTGACCTCCAGGAGGCTGCCCATGTCAGGCCTCCCCGCCGTCCGCCGGGGCCAGGAAACAGGCCGCCGGGTGCGCTCCGCCGCCCAGGGCCGGCGCCTCCCGCCGGCACTGCTCCATGGCCAGCGGGCAGCGGGGGTGGAAGCGGCAGCCGGCGGGCATCTGCCCGGGGGGCGGCACGATCCCCTCGATGGCCGGCAGGCGCCCCAGGTTCCCCGGGCGGGGCAGGCATTCCATCAGGCCGCGGGTGTACGGGTGCCGGGGCCGGGCGAACAGCTCCCGGGTGGCAGCCTGCTCCACCACCTGGCCGGCGTACATGACCGCCACCCGGTCCGCCAGTTCCGCCACCACCCCCAGGTCGTGGGTGATGAACAGGATGGCCATGCCCAGCTCCCGCTGCAGGCGCCGCACCAGGTCCAGGATCTGGGCCTGGATGGTCACGTCCAGGGCGGTGGTGGGCTCGTCCGCGATGAGCAGCCGGGGCTCGCAGCACAGGGCCATGGCGATCATGACCCGCTGGCACATGCCGCCGGACAGCTGGTGCGGGTAGTCCCCCAGGCGCCGGGCCGGGTCCGGGATGCCCACCAGGTCCAGCAGGTGCTCGGCCCTGGCCGCCGCCTGGCGGCGGGTGCACCGGCCGTGGGCGCGGATGGCCTCCGCCAGCTGGCTGCCCACCGGGAACACCGGGTCCAGGGCGGTCACCGGCTCCTGGTAGATCATGGCGATGGCGCGGCCGCGCAGGGCCCGCATCTCGCGCTCCCCCTTGGCCAGCAGGTCCTCCCCCTCGAACAGGATCCGGCCGCCGGCGCAGCGCCCGCCCCCGGCCTGCACCAGGCCCATCACCGACAGGGCCATGGCGCTCTTGCCGCAGCCCGACTCCCCCACCACGCAGAGGATCTCCCCCCGGTCCACGTGCAGGCTGACCCGGTCCACCGCCGTGACCACCTTGCCGCTGGAGACGAACTGGGTGGTCAGATCGATGATGTCCAGCAACCTCGCCAAGACCAGCCGTCCTTTCGGTGCCCCATCCAGTCTCCGGCCGGGCCTGGCCGGATATTGAAAACTCCATCATTGGGAAATTTCAAGGTGAGACTTACTATAGTCCCGCACCCTACCCTGTCAATGACAAAACCCAATGCCCACAAGCCATTCCCGTTATCATGAGGTTCCCATGCCCCTGCTTGACGCCTCCCGCAGCACCCTCCTCCTCATCGACATCCAGGGCAAGCTGGTGCAGATGGTGCACCGCCCGGCCACGCTCCTGGAGACGTCCCGGCGGCTCCTGCGCCTGGCGGACCTGTTCGCCGTTCCGGTGCTGCTCAGCGAACAGTACCCCAAGGGCCTGGGCCCCACGGAAGCCAGCCTGCTGGACCTGTTCGGGCGGTTGTCCGGCCCTGCCTTCCGCCTGGAGAAGAACAGCTTCAGCTGCTGCGGCGACCCGGGGTTCCAGGCGCTCCTGGAGCGGGCCCGCCCGGGCCTGCCGGCGGACCGGCACCAGGTGGTGGTGGGCGGGATCGAGGCCCACGTGTGCGTCCTGCAGACCGTGCTGGGCCTGCTGGAGGCCGGCCACCCGGTGCACGTGTGCTGGGACGCGGTGAGCGGCCGCGGCGAGGACTACCGGGCCAACGCCCTGCAGCGCATGGCCGCCGCCGGCGCCACCCTCACCAACCACGAGTCGGTGGCCTTCGAATGGGCCCGGCACAAGGACCACCCGTCCTTCAAGGCCCTGTCGGCCCTCCTGAAGGAAGGTCAACCTGACGGTTGAAGACCTCCGTATCCGGATTATCATCAATTTCGAACTCATTGCGTAAACCGGACTTCGCCGCTGGGGAGTGCGCTTGCAGCGACTCAACCTGACCTTCCGCTTCCTCATCCCGGTGAGCGCCGTGCTCGCCGTGATCACCGTCTGGCTCACCTGGGCGGTGGGGGCGGCCCAGGCCCGGCACCTGGAACAGGCCTTCCAGGACCAGCTCACCACCCTGGCCGTGTCCTCCCCCTACATGCTCCACTCCGCCGCCGCCGAGTTCTGCCGCACCCAGGGCATGGCCTTCCACCGGGTCCTTTCCGGGCAGGTCGCCGGCCAGGACCCGGTGGCGGACTTCGAGCGCACGGCCCTGGCGACCTTCCGCCGGAACCCGGCCCTGGGCGCCCTGTCCTGGCGCTACCGGGACCCGGACGGCACCCCGCGGCTGTACGTGCTGGCTCCGGCCAAGCTCCAGGAGGAGTGCGCCAGCTGCCACTTCGCCCGGGGCATGAAGGCCTTCCAGGGCGTGGCCAACGGCGAGCTGGTGGGAGCCTTCGGGGTGTCGGTGAGCACCGCCGGGCTGCAGCGGGACGTGGCCCGCACCCGGCTGCTGGCGGTCCTCACCGGCCTGGGCATGCTGGGGGTGGTGGCCCTGGTGGTGTCCTTCTTCGTGCGCAGGAGCATCCTGCGGCCCCTGGACGACCTGTCCGGGGCCATCGCCCGCATGACCCAGGGCGACCTCTCGGCGCGCGCCCCGGTGGCCAGCCAGGACGAGATCGGCCGGCTGGAGACGGCCTTCAACCAGATGGCCGCCCAGCTCCAGCGGGCCAACCAGGACTACATGGAGGTGCTGGCCTTCGTCAGCCACGAGCTGAAGAACCCCATCGCCTCCATGATCACCGACGCCCGGGTCCTGGCGGACGGCTACCTGGGGCCGGTGAGCCCGGACCAGGCCCAGAAGCTGGAGCGCCTCATGGGCGCGGGGGCCCAGCTCCTGGAGCTGGTGCGGGAGTACCTGGACCTGTCCCGCATCGAGGGCGGCAGCCTGGTCCTCCAGCGCCGGACCGTGGATTTCCTGGACGAGGTGCTGGAGCCGGCGGTGGGCCTGATCCTGGCCCAGGTCCAGAGCCGCCGCATGGAGCTGGAGCGCATCCATCCCGCCAAACTGGAGCCGGTCTTCTGCGACCCGCACCTCATGCGCATCGTGCTGGTGAACCTGCTGGGCAACGCGGTGAAGTACGGCCGGGACGGCGGCGTCATCATGGTCACCGTGGAGCCGCGCCCCGGGGTGCTGCGGGTGGCGGTCTTCAACGAAGGCCCCGGGTTCCCCGCGGAGGAGCGGGACCGCCTGTTCCGCAAGTTCAGCCGCCTGCAGGATCCGGCCCTGCTGGAGCGGCGAGGCACGGGCATCGGCCTGTACACGGCATTCCACATCGTGCGCCAGCACGGCGGCACCGTGGACGCCCGCTCCGAGCACGGCAAGTGGGCCGAATTCAGCGTGTTCCTGCCCCTGGAAACCTGACGGCTTGATCGTACGGGTTCCGGACGTCCGCCCTGGTTCGTCGCCGCCGGCAGAGCCGGCGTCGACGGAGGGGTGGCCGCGATGAATGAGGGAAGGTGTTGGCACGCCTGCACTTCGTTGGGCCTGGAGGAGAGGTGATCCTTCCGGGCTCTGCAGCAGGGCCTAGGGTCCAGAGGGCTCGCTTCGAGTGGGGACTGGTACCGTCTGCTTCGCGCCGGCCCTGAAGTTTGGGGGGGGTGTTTCAAACCATGCCTCGGCATCCGGAGAATCTTTGTGCCAAGCCGGTTGTGTACAGGGCTTGGTTTTGGAGCAGCCGGACCTATGGCAATACCTTCGGCATGGCTTGAAACGTCCCCCAAACTTAGACGTGGTAACAAAACCCCTTGTACCATGCCTTTAAGGTGCATAGTGTACTTGGATGGCTCGAGAAATCCTGCCCTCTGAACTCTGGGAACGTATCGCCCCGCTTCTGCCGCCGCCAACACCGAAGCCAAAGGGGGGGCGTTCTCCTGTGCCCAATCAGAATGCTCTGCGTGGGATCCTGTTCGTGCTGAAGGCTGGCCTTCGCTGGGCGGATCTGCCCAGAGAGATGGGATGCGGCAGCGGCATGACGTGTTGGCGTCGTCTCCAGGAATGGCATGACCTCGCTGTCTGGGAGGAACTCCATCGAACCTTCCTCGAGGAACTGAACGACGCCGGCAGGATCGACTGAGAGCGAGGTGCCCTGGATGCTTCGAGCATCAGGGCAAAAAGGTCCTTGGATATCCGAGGGCGCATGCCCCCTCGGATGGGGGCCAAGCGATCGGCCCAAACCCAACGGATCGTGGAAAGAACGGAACCAAGCATCACCTGATCACCGATGCCAACGGCATCCCGATGGCTGTGCGGGTAGGGCCAGCGAACCAGCACGACTCTGTCCCCTTCGAGAAGCTGATCGACGCCGTACCTGGGATATGCCATGGCCGAGGAAGACCACGCCGCCGGTTCACCAAACTGCATGCGGACAAGGCCTACGATTCCCGGCGTTGCCGCATTGCCTGCAGGGTCCGTGGAATGCTTTCCAGGATCGCTCGACGGGGAGTCGAGTCTGTGGAGAAACTGGGCAAACACCGCTGGGTGGTGGAACGGACCTTCGCCTGGTTCAAGCATTTCAAGCGGCTCACGGTTCGCTGCGAAAGGCGGGCGGATATCCACCTGGCGTTCCGCAAGCTCGCAGCCAGCCTCATCTGCTTCTCAGCCCTGGGGTGGTGACGGACGAAAGGGCTACAAGAAGTCATGAAGGCAGTTCTCCGCGTACCTCCGCGAGATCTCCGCGCCTCCGCGTCCAATTAGTTGCTGGAGTGTGTCGGCGCGACCGTCCACTGATGCAAGGCGCCAGCCCACCTGGAAAACCACTTGGACGCGGAGGCGCGGAGGACTCGCAGAGGGTCACAGAGTAAAAAATCCAGGCTCTCAAAAGCGGGTATGCCGAACCCAGCTTGCAGGTTTTGTTACCACTTTTTAACGGTCGGCGCCGATAAAGAGGGCATAGACCCCACTCGGAGCGAGCCTTTCGGACCCTGGGCCGCCTTGGAGAGCCCGGAAGAATCATCGCCCCCCAGGAGCAACGGAGCGCCAGCGTGCCAACACAGCCCCCGCATCCGTGGCCGTCACCTTCCCGTCGACGCCGGCTCTGCCGGCGGCGACGAACCAGGGCGGACGTCCGGAACCCGTACGATCAGATAGATCAGAGCACGAAAGGATAGACTGCGCCGTCCATGGCCAGGGTGGTGCCGGTGATGTAGCTGGCCCTGGGGGAAGCCAGGAACACCACCGCCTGGGCTATTTCCATGGGGCTGGCCAGGCGCCCCAGGGGCAGGTGGGTGATGCTGCGGGCCCTGGCCTCCTCGGAGGAGATGCCCGCCGCCTTGGCCTCCGCCAGCATCCGCTCGGCGACCCGGTCGGTCTCGGTGAGGCCGGGGTTCACCCCCACCACTCGCACCCCCTTGGCCGCGTACGCCGTCCCCAGCCCCGCCGTCACCAGCATCAGGGCGGCGTTGGCGGCCCCGCCCGGCAGGTGCACCGGCGCCGCCACCTTGCCGCCCACCCCGATGATGTTGACGATCACCCCCCGGCCCCGCTGGGCCATGCGCTTCACCATGGGGTCGATGGCATGGATGTACGAGAAGAACTTGGCGTCCATCCCCGCGCGCCAGGCCTGGGGGTTCAGCTCCGCCGGCGGGGTGCGCCGGGCCGCCCCGGCGCTGTTCACCAGCACGTCCACGGGACCCAGGCGGCTTTCCACCGCGGCCACCATCTCCGCGGCGGCGCCGGCGTCGATGAGGTCCGCCTGGAAGGTGGAGGCGCCCAGCAGGGCTTCCTTGGCCCGCTTGAGGTTCTCCTGGGTGCGGGAGCAGAGGGCGATGCGGGCTCCTTCGGCGGCGAAGGCCTTGCCGCAGGCCAGGCCGATCCCCTTGGACCCCCCGGTGATGAGTACCAGTTTGCCGTCCAGACCCATATCCATGTGACCTCCATCGCCCCGGATTTGGGGATTCCAACACGACCTATGAATCCACTTTTCCCGGGCGAGATCAAGAGGCATGATCCTACCAGGGCATCCAGGTCAACGTTCTGCCGCGCCCGCCCGCCCCGTCCCCTCCCGGAGTCCCCATGCGTCTGTGGATCACCTTGCCCTTGGGCACCCTCCTCCTGGCCTTGACCGCCTGCGGTTCGCCCCGGCCGGCGCCCCCCGCCGCCCCGGCCGCCCCGGCGCGCCAGGCCCCCGCCTGGGTGGACAACGAGACCATCCCCGACGGCCTGGCGGCCGTGGGCATCGCCCAGCCCAATCCCATGGGCGACAAGGGCTTCCAGCGCACCGTGGCGGTGGCGGACGCCCGCACCAGGCTGGCCGGGAAACTGAAGGTCAAGGTGCAGAGCATGTTCACCCAGCTCAACCAGCAGGTGGCCACCGCCTCCGGCGACACCGGCGCCAAGCCCATCAGGACCGACGTCATGAACCGGGTCATCAGCAACGTCACCCGCCAGGTGGTGGACCAGGAGCTGGTGGGCAGCGTCACCCGGGCCACCTGGACCGACCCGCAGGACGGCAGCCTCTACCTGTTCCTGGCCATGTCCCGGGACAACGTGGACCGGGCCCTGGCCAGCACCGCCAAGGCCGAGATCCAGAAGGAGATCGGCCAGGGCGAGACGGCCCTCAAGCCGGCGCTGCCCAAGGTGGACGCCGCCATCAAGGCCAGCGACGACGAGGAGGACCGGCTGAACGCCAACCTGGACCAGCTGGATCCCGATCATCCGGCGGGAAGCAACTGAACTAGCTATGCAGTTTCAAGCCTTTGAACGCCTTGTCCACCTTGCCCCGCTCCCCCCGCACGGCGAAGCCCACCAGGTCCAGCTCCTCGCGCCTCTTGCCCCGCACCGCCTCGCGGTTGGCCTCGTCGTGGCCGGTGCTGAACAGTTCCCGGGTGTAGACGGCCGGCTTCAGGCCGGCCTCCAGCACCCGGTCGAACGCCGCCCGGATCTGGGCCGGGTCCGCCTGGAACACCAGCACCGGCTGGCGGAGCATGGGCAGGTAGGCCGTCCCCGAACCGTCCAGGTAGGGCTCCCCGGTCAGCCCCGGCTCCGAGACCGTCACCCCGCTGATGGTGAAGGCCACCACATTCAGTTTCTGCCAGGTGGGCAGGTCCCCCAGGACCGCCACGGCGATTTTCGTGTCGAAGCGCATTTGTACTCCCTGATCTCTCGCGGAAAAAAAATCAGTTCATAGCCCGAGCCTACACTCGAAAGCCCGGAAAAGGGTTTGACTTCCGCGTTCCCGGCCGATGTACTGGAACATTCATCTCTCGGCCCAACCCTTCAGCGAAGGAGAAGTTATGAAACGAACCATCGTCCTCGCCTATTCAGGAGGTCTGGACACCTCCGTGATCATTCCCTGGCTCAAGGAGAACTACGAATGTGAAGTCATGGCCGTGTGCGTGGACGTGGGCCAGGAGACGGACTGGAGCACGGTGAAGAAGCGGGCCATGGACATCGGCGCGCGGGCCTGCGTGGTGGTGGACGCCAAGCAGGAGTACGTGGAGCAGTACATCTGGCCCACCCTCAAGGCCGGCGCGGTGTACGAGAACCAGTACCTCCTGGGCACCTCCACCGCCCGTCCCCTCATCGCCAAGATCCTGGTGCAGGAAGCCCACAAGTGCGGGGCCGACGCCATCGCCCACGGCGCCACCGGCAAGGGCAACGACCAGGTGCGCTTCGACCTGGGCATCCGGGCCTTCGACCCCTACATCGAGATCATCGCCCCCTGGCGCACCTGGGACATCAAGAGCCGCGAGGAAGAGATCGCCTACCTGGAAGCGCGGGGCATGCAGGTGCCCACCAAGAAGGACGACGCCTACAGCCGGGACGACAACATCTGGCACATGTCCCACGAGGGCCTGGACCTGGAGAACCCGGCCAACGAGCCCAAGTACGGACCCATGCTCAAGCTCTGCGTGCCCCCGGAGAAGGCCCCGGACCAGGCGGAGTACGTGGAGGTGGCGTTCGAGCGGGGCGTCCCGGTGCGGCTCAACGGCGAAGCCATGGACGGCGTGCGCATGATCCGGGAGCTGAACCGCATCGGCGGCCGGCACGGAGTGGGCGTGGTGGACCTGGTGGAGAACCGGGTGGTGGGCATGAAGAGCCGGGGCGTGTACGAGACCCCCGGAGGCTCCATCCTGTACGCCGCCCACGAGCAGCTGGAGCACCTGTGCCTGGACCGGCAGATGTTCTCCTTCAAGCACATCGTCGCCGACAAGTTCGCCGAGCTCACCTACGGCGGCCTGTGGTTCACGCCCCTGCGGGAGGCCCTGGAGGCCTTCGTGGACCGGACCCAGGAGCGGGTCACCGGAACTGTGCGCATGAAGCTCTTCAAGGGCAGCATCAGGCCCGCCGGCGCCACGTCCCCGTACTCCCTGTACAACGCCAGCATCGCCAGCTTCGCCACCGGGGAGCTCTACAACCACGCCGACTCCAAGGGCTTCATCCAGCTCTACGGCCTGCCCATCATCGTCCGGTCCCTCATGGACCACGGCGCCAACAAGGAGACCGTCACCAGCACCGGGACGGACCCCAAGTCCGCGGGGACGGCCGGCTGAGGATTGTTTCTGACACAGAGCAGCTTATGATACGGGCATGAAAATCCCGAGCCTTCCTGCCCGTTGGTTCGTTCGGCTCCGCCGCCTCCTGGGGGTGCTCGGGGCCCTGGTGGTCGTCTATGCGGGGGTGGGCTTCCTGGCGCTCCCGGCGGTCATCCGGGCCCAGCTGCCCAAGGCGGTGGCCCGGACCCTGGGCCGGGCGGCCACCCTGGACCGGGCCCGGTGCAATCCGTTCGCCTGGTCCGTCACCCTGGAGGGGTTCCGCATCGCCGACCCCCAGGGGGGCCCATGGGCGGGCTGGGAGCGGCTGTACGTGCGCCTGCGACCCACCGCCCTGCTCCGTCATACCCTGTCCTTCCGGGCCATCGACTGGCAGGGGCCGTACGGCGAGGTGACGCTGCTCAAGGGCGGCCGCCTGGATTGCGCCGACGTGCTGGCGCGCCTGTCCGCGCCGTCCGCGGCCCCGGCTCCCGCCGCCCCGTCCAGGCCCTGGCAGGTGGCCATCACCCACCTGGCCGTGCAGCGCGCCCGGCTGGACCTGCACGACGACACCTTGAGCCAGCCCTTCGCCACCGCCCTGGGCCCGGTCAGCCTGGTCCTGGACGGCTTCGCCACCCGGCCGGACAGCGACAGCCCCTACGCCTTCACCGCCGTCACCGAGGCTGGCGAATCCCTGTCCTGGACCGGGCAGTTCTCGGTGGAGCCCCTGCAGTCGGCCGGCACCCTCACCCTGGAGCGCCTGGACCTGCCCAAGTACCGCCCCTACCTCCAGGACCAGGTGCGCTTCGACCTGCGCCGGGGGCTGGCCACCCTGCGGGCGTCGTACCGGTTCCGCTGGGCCCCGGGCGACCATGTGCTGCAGCTGGACGACGGCAGCCTCCGCCTCCAGGACCTGGAGCTGGCCTCGGGCCAGGGCCAGCCCGAGGTGCGCCTGCCGTCCCTGGAGGCCCGGGGGATCCGGGCCGACCTGCTGGCCCGCAGCGCGGCCGTGGCCTCCCTGCAGCTCCAGGACGGGCGCCTGGACGTGGTGCGGGAGCCGGACGGCGCCATCAACCTGGTGCGGCTGCTCACCCCCAAGCCTCCGCCCCAGCCCCCGCCCCCGGCCGAGCCCTTCCGCCTGGCCCTGGACGAGGTGGGCTTGCACGGCTTCCAGGTGACCTTCCTGGACCGGGCCACGGTGCGCCCGGTGACGGCCCTGGCCGACGGAGTGGAGGCCACCCTCCGGGGCTTCTCCCTGGATCCCCAGGCCGCGGCCCGCCTGGACCTCGCCCTCAGGCTCAACCACAAGGCCACCGTCTCCGCCTCCGGCAGCCTGCATCCCTTCAAGCCTGATTGCGACCTGCGGGTGCGGGTGGACAGCCTGGACCTGCCGCCGTTCGACCCGTACCTGGCACCGGCCGTGGACGTGCGCCTCACCGGGGGCACCCTGGCCGTGGCCGGCCGGGTGCGGGGCGCCTTCGCCGGGAAACCGGACGATTTCACCGCCTTCAAGGGCGATCTGCGCCTGGCCGGCTTCGAGGCCATGGACGGCGCCCGGCGGGAGCCGTTCCTGCGCTACCGGGCGTTCCGCCTGGAGGGGGTGGACCTGCGCACCCGGCCGGCGGTCCTGGCCATCCGCAAGGTGGACCTGGAGGGTCCTGAAGGGCGGCTGGTGGTGGCCCCGGACGGCAGCACCAACGTGGCCAGGGCCCTGAACCAGCAGGCGGCCCCGCTGCCCGGGGCGATCATCCGCGCCGCCGTGCCGCCCACCGCCAAGGAGGCCTGGCGCCTGAACGTGGACCAGGTGGCCCTGCGGGACGGGCGCCTGGCCTTCATCGACCGCAGCCTGGAGCCCAACGCCGTCCTCACGCTCATGGACCTGGCGGGCACCTACACCCACCTTTCCACCGACCCGGACACCCCTTCCGCCCTGGACATCCTGGGCCTGGCCGGCGGCTCCGCTCCGTTGAGCATCCGCGGCCACGCCGTGGTCCTGCGCCACGACCAGGACACGGACGTGACCGTGCTCATCCAGGGTTCCAACCTGACCGACTTCAGCCCCTACGCCGGCAAGTACCTGGGCTACACCATCCAGAAGGGCAAGCTGGGAGTGGACGCCCACATCCGCATCCAGCAGCGCCAGCTGGACTCCCTGTTCAAGACCCGCCTGGACCAGTTCCACCTGGGGGAGCGCACCCAGAGCCCGGACGCCACCCACCTCCCGGTGAAGCTGGCCCTGGCCATCCTGCGCGACCGGCACGGGGTCATCGACCTGGAGGTGCCGGTGCAGGGCAGCCTGGACGACCCCCAGTTCCACTACGGCCGCGTCATCTGGCACGCGGTCCTCAACGTCATGACCAAGATCGTCGCCAGCCCCTTCACCCTGCTGGCCAGGCTGGCCGGCTCCGGGGACCGGGACCTGAGCTTCGTGGCCTTCCAGCCCGGCACCGCCGATCCGGAACCGGAGGCGGCGGCCAAGATCCAGGCCCTGGTCAAGGCCCTGGACGAGCGCCCGGGCCTGAACCTGGAGGCGGAGGGCACCGCCGATCCGGGCGCCGACGGCCTGGCCCTGCGCCGCCAGGCCCTGGACCGGCGCCTGCTGGAACTGGCCGGGACGCCCGCCGCCGGGCCCATGGCCGGCGACGACCGGACCCGCTGGCTGGGCGTGGCCTACCAGAAAGCCTTCCCGCCCGCGCCCGGCGCCCCGGCCGCCCAGGCCCCGCCGCCGGAGGAGATGGAGCAGCGGCTCCTGGAGACCTTCCCGGTCTCCTCCGACGACCTGGCCCAATTGGCCAAAGCCCGCACCCAGGCGCTGTTCAAGGCCCTGCGGGACGCCCGGATGGATCCCGCCCGCCTGTTCGAAGTGGCCGGCGGCGAGCGGGCCAGGCAGGAGGGCGGCCCCCGGGTCTACCTGGGGCTGCGCTGATCACAACTGGCTGGTGCAGAACTTGCAGCGGGTGGCGGCCTTGGGGACGGTCTCCAGGCAGTGGGGGCAGGTCTTGGTGTCCGGCTCCGCCGCCGCCGCCTCCTCCTTGCGCTTGAGCATCTCCAGCAGCTTCACCAGGACCAGGAACACCACCAGGGCGATGATCAGGAAGTGCAGGGCCGCGCCCAGCACCAGCCCCACCCGCAGCTTGTCCAGGGTCCATTCCTCCCACTGCATCTTGGCGGGCAGCACGTAGCTCACCAGGGGCATGACGATGCCGTTCACGAAGGCCTTGACGATGTCCCCGAAGGCGCCACCCACCACCACGGCGATGGCAAGGTCCACCACGTTCCCCTTCGCGATGAATGCTTTGAACTCATCAATTAATTTCATGATGAACTCCTATGCACGGGCCCGACCGGGCTGATGACGTCCGTACCGCTGAGAACTGTTTGCACCATTGTAATTGAGTTTGAATTTTCCACGACCGAATTTTGCCAATGCATGAAATTTATCTTGACTTTCTAATGTGTAAATTACAAGCTCAAGACTCCAAATCAATAACGGAGGAGCCATGAAAAAATCCGCACTGATCGCTAGCCTCGCCCTGTTCCTTCCTTACCTGGCCGCCGCCGACGTGCCCAGTTACTGGGTGGGGGTCCAGGGCGGCTACGACTGGCAGAACTACGATTCCCGCTACACCAAGGACAACGCGGCCCTGGGCGTGGCCATCGGCACCTGGTGCACCCCCCGCTGGGGCGGCGACCTGGGGGTCCTGGGCACCAAGCTCAACGCCAAGTCCGGGGACGATTCCACCACCGAGACCCACACCCACGTCTCGGCCCTGTTCAACCTGTTCCCTGACTCGAACACCTTCATCCCCTACCTGCGCGCCGGCCTGGGCGTCACCCACCTGGGGTCGCCCTGGTCCGGGGGTCCCGACGAGACCACCCGCTTCAGCTACCACGGCGGGCTGGGCGTGCAGATGGTCCCCGCCGAGCACTTCCTGGTGGGCGTGGAGGGCCGCCTGATCCGCATCGAGACCATCAAGAGCTTCAACGAGACCGTGGGCCTGGTGACCCTGGGCTACCGGTGGGGCAAGGCTGCCCCCGCCCCGGCTCCGGAACCCGCGCCGGCGGTCGTCCCGCCTCCGCCCCCGCCGCCTGAGCCCGCCCCCGCCCCCGCGCCGGTCGTCACGCCCGAGCCCGAGCCTGCCCCCGCCCCGGTGGAAGCGACTCCGATGCCCGAGCCCGCGCCGGCGCCTCCCGCCAAGATCGTGCTGGACGAGGCGGTGCTGCACTTCGCCAACAACAAGGCCGTCCTGCGTCCGGAAGGGATCGAGGCGGTGGCCAAGGTGGCCGAAAGCCTCAAGGCCTATTCCGGCAAGTACACCCTGGTGGTGAGCGGGCATACCAGCAAGGTCGGCTCCCGGGCCATGAACTTGGCCCTGAGCAAGCGCCGGGCCGATGCGGTGGCCAAGGTCCTGGAGGATGAGGGCATTCCCGCCGAGTCCATCCAGACCGTGGGGATGGGCTTCGACCAGCCGCTGGATCCCGGCACCAGCAAGGAAGCCCAGGCCCGGAACCGCCGGGTGGAGATTGACGTGAAGACCGAGGACCCCGATGTGGAGACCCGCAAGACCGTGACGTCCCTCAACGACTAGGCTTGACCCTCCCTGGCCAGGACCGGCGGGCTCCCAAGCCCCCGGTCCTGGTTTTTTCCGTGGCGGCGCCGTCCGGAAGGGACGAGATTCTAATTGCACCATGGCCACCCGACCCCGAACCCAACTTTTCCCCGCGTCCCGTCCCCAGCGGCAGGTGGAGGATGAAGGGATCCTGCGCATGTTGTTGCTGGCTTTCGCCCTCACCCTGCCCCTGGCCACCCTGGCCTACCTGAAGATCCAGCAGACCCGCCTGAGCTACGGGATGAGCGAAATCCGCGGGCAGATCCGCCAGGAGGAGGAGAACCGCCGCACCCTGCTCTTGAACCGCTCGTACTACCAGCGCAGCGAAGAGGTCAAGGCGTTCGCGGACCAGGCGGGCATGCAGCCACGCAAGGAGCCCCCGGCGCCGCCCAGCGCCCCTTGATATGCTTTCCCCAGGGGGCGGGCATGCGTCTGTCCAGGGGAATGCTGGGGGCGGACGGCCTGCTCCTGGTCACGGCCATGATCTGGGGCTTCGCCTTCGCGGCCCAGCGCAGCGGCATGCGGGACATGGGCCCGTTCGCCTACAGCGCCGCCCGGTTCGCCCTGGGGACGCTGTCCCTGTTGCCCCTGCTGGCGCTGCGGAAACACCGGCGCCCGGCGTTCCGGCGGCCCCTTCCCGCCCGGGCCGCCTGGACCGCCCTGGCCGGGCTGGTGCTGTTCCTGGGGGTGAACTTCCAGCAGCTGGGCCTGGTCCGCACCACCGCCGCCAACGCCGGCTTCATCACCACCCTGTACGTGATCCTGGTGCCCCTGGCCGGGCTCTTCCTGGGCCGGCCCCCGGGGACCCGGGCCTGGGCCGGCGCCGGGCTGGCGGTGGCGGGGCTCTATGTCCTGGGGTTCCAGGAAGGCTTCACCATGGCCCCCGGCGACCTGCTGGAGCTGGTGGGGGCGTTGTTCTGGACCATCCACATCCTGCTCATCAACCGCCTGGTGACGCGCATGGACGCCCTGGAAATCGCCGTGGGGCAGGTGGGCACCTGCTCGGTCCTTAGCCTGGCCGTGGCCCTGGTCCGGGAGCCGGCTCCGTTCCGGGGCCTGGCCCCCGCGGCCATCCCCGTCCTGGTGGGCGGCCTGCTCTCCATCGGCGTGGCCTACACCCTGCAGATCGTCGCCCAGAAGACCGCCCGCCCCGCCCATGCCTCCATCATCCTGTCCATGGAGGCGCTGTTCGCGGGCATCGGCGGAGTGCTGTTCCTGCGCGAGCCCCTGACCGGCCGGCTGGTGGGCGGCGGGCTCCTGATGCTGGCGGGCATGGCCCTCTCCCAGTCCGGAACCGGTCCCGCCCATGCGGGGGAGGACCACGACGGCCTGGCGTCCAGCATGGTGGAGGCCGCCTGGGAACCACCCCGGGACCAGGCCTGAGTTTTCCCGGTTGCTCCGGCGGCCCGGCGAGGGACAATACCACCATCCGGAGAAAGACCATGCCCAGGCAGTGGAGGTGCCCCTCCCTGGCGTCCCGCCGGAAGCCCAGGAGCTGACCATGTCCCAGACCGTCGCCGCCGCCCCCGTCACGGCCGTCCATGGCCAGCTGCTCCTGGACACCGCCGCGGCTTCCATCCGCCACGGCCTGGCCCACGGCCGGCCCCTGCCCGTGGATCTCCAGAACGCCCCCCCCGCGGTGCTGGAGCCGCGCCCGGTGTTCGTGACCCTGGAGCGCCGGGGGGTCGTGCGGGGCTGCGTGGGCCGGCTGCACAGCCCCCATCCCCTGATCCGGGACGTGGCGGACAACGCCTACAACGCCGCCTTCCAGGACAGCCGGTTCCCGCCCCTGGAGGAGCCGGAACTGGACGGGCTGTCCCTCCAGATCTCCGTCCTGGAGCCGCCCCAGCCTTTGCCCTTCAGCACCGAGGCGGACCTGCTGGCCAGGCTGGTCCCCGGCCGGGACGGGCTCATCATCCAGGCCGGCTGGGCCATGGCCCTGTTCCTGCCCGCCGTCTGGGCGAGCCTGCCCGACCCGGCCCAGTTCCTGCACCACCTGAAGCTCAAGGCGGGGCTGCCCGCCGCCGGGCTGCCCCCGGGGCTGGAGGCGCTGCGCTTCGGCACCGAGTGCGTCTCGGGACCCATGACCTAGCTCAGCCCTTGGCGATGGCGGCGACGCCGTCCAGCAGGCGCTGGACATCCTCCTCCGTGGTGTACATGGCCTGCCCGGCCCGCACCACGCCGCCCTGGGCTTCCAGCCCCAGCAGCTCGACGGCCCGGACCGCGTAGAAATTGCCGTCCCCAACCAGCACGCCGAGCTCGCCCAGGCGCTGCGCCACCACGTCCGACCGGACGCCCCGCACGGTGATGGACACCGTGGGCGCCCTTCGCCCGGCCTGGAAATCCGGACCCCAGACCGAGACCCCGGGAATGGCCTGCACCCGCTGGTAGTAGCTCTGGGCCAGGGCGCGCTCCTGCCGCTCCAGGGCGGTCATGGTGGCCACCAGGCGCTCGCGCAGGGTGGCGCCCTCCGAGAACCCGGCCAGGAAGTGGACCGCGGCCCGCACCCCGGCCACGGCCGGGTGGTTCAGGGTGCCGGTCTCGATCCGGAACGGAGCCGCGGGATCCTGGGGGATCAGGCGGTCCGTGGGCAGCTGCTCCAGCAGGCCCGGGCGGGCGTAGAGGATCCCGATGTGGGGGCCGTACCACTTGTAGGCCGAGCAGAGCAGGAAATCGGTGTCCAGGGCGGCCACGTCGATGGGGAAGTGCGGCGCCGCGTGCACCGCGTCCACCAGCAGCCAGGCGCCCACGGCCCGGGACAGCCTGCGCGCCAGCGCCAGGTCGTTCACCGTGCCCAGGGCGTTGGAGGCGTAGCCGATGGCCACCAGCCGGGTGCGGGGGCCGATCTTGCGGGCCAGGTCGTCCGCATCGAGGCTGCCGTCGGCAAGCATGGCCACTTCCTTCACCACCGCGCCGGCTTCGGCCAGCTTCCGCCAAGGGCCGCGGTTGCTCTCGTGGTCCAGCTGGGTGATGACCACCTCGTCGCCGGTCTTCAGCACCCCGGCCAGGGCCCGGCTGAGGCTGAAGGCCAGGGTGGTCATGTTGGCGGCCATGGAGATCTCCCGCCAGGACGGGGCGCCCAGGAAGGCCGCCACCGCTTCCCGGGCCTCGTGCAGGATCTGGTCCGACTCCCGGGACGTGACGAACCGGCCATGGGTATTGGCGTTGCAGTTGGAATAGTAGTCCACGATCGCGTCGATCACCTGCTGGGGCACCTGGGTTCCGCCGGGGCCGTCGAAAAAGGCCAGGGGCTTGCCGTCAAGGGTGCGGCGCAGGGCCGGGAACAGGGGCCGGCACGTGTTCAAGGCTCCAGTGGCAAGGGGCATGGTTTCCTCCCGGGGAAAAGGTGGCTGGGTTGACCATGGCACCAGGCCGTCCGCATCGGCTTGAGCACGAACAGGGCCAGGAGCCCGGTGGCCAGGTCCATGGTGATGACCACACCGAAAACGGGCAGCCAGCTTCCGGTGGCTACGCGCAGCCAGGCCGCCAGCGGACCCCCCAGCACCGAACCCACCCCCGCGGCCATGTAGAGGAAGCCGTAGTTGGTGGTGCCGTTGCGGACACCGAAGGTATCGGTGAGGGTCGAGGGGAACAAGGAGTAGATCTCGCCCCAGCAGAACAGCACCAGCCCGGACAAGGCCACGAGCGCGGGAGCGTTCTGCCGGAAGACCAGCATCAGCGACACGGCCGCCGCCTCCAGGATGAAGGCGGTGCCCATGGTGTTCTCGCGGCCGATCCGATCCGAGATCCAGCCGAAGAAGGGCCTGGTCAGTCCGTTGGCGACGCAGTCCACCGTCACCGCAAGGGGCAGGGCCGCGACTCCGAACACCATCACCCCGGCCACGCCGAAATCCTTGGTGAAACTGGCGAATTGCGAGATGACCATCAACCCGCAGGTGGACATCATCGCCATCATCGCGAACATCAGCCAGAAGACCGGGGTCTTCAGCATTCCTTTCGGCGAGCATTCCCGGCCGGTGAGCACCGCCCTGGCCGGCGCGGCGGCCTCGACCGCCGCGCCGGGCCGGGGCGGGCGAAGGCAGAAGGCCGCCAGGACTCCCACCGCCCCCAGGATGGTCCCGAACCGGGTGAGGGTCGCCTGGTGGCCCGAGGACTTGATCATGGCGTCGATGGGCAGGGTGGTCAGGATGGCGCCGATCCCATAGCCCGCCGCCACGATGCCGGTGGCCAACCCGCGCCGGTCGGGAAACCAGCGGACCATCAATCCGATGGTGCCGATGTAGACGATGCCGGTGCCGATGCCGCACAAGAGGCCGTACGTCGCGTAGAGCCCCGCCAGGCTGGTCACCCTGGCCGCCAGCACCCAGCCCAGGCCGCTGAGCGCGGCCCCGAGGGCGATCAGCAGCTTGGGGCCGAAGCGCTGGACCAGCCAGCCCTGGGCAGGGGCAAGCCAGGTCTGCAGGACGATCAGCAGGGAGAAGGTGACCTGGATCGCGGGCAGGCTGCTCCCCGTGGCCGTGCGGAAGGAGTGGATGAACAGCGTCCAGACATACTGGGGGCTGGAAATCGCCATCATGGCGAGCAGGCCCAGGGCCAGCTGGATCCAGCGGGTTCTGTCGGCCTTCAATGTCGATCGCATCGCTCGTCACCCTGTCTTTCTCGGGAAGCCCAGCCCATTCACGGGTTCTCACGGCTCTGGGGTGGGGGATCCAAGGCCCGGAGGAAGGGCGCGACCAGCGCGTCCCTGGTGCCGCACAAGGTGCGGAGATGTTCGGTGACCCGGCCGGCGCCTTTCCGGCGCCAGGCCAGGGCCAGCGCCGACTGGGAGCGCCCGGACAGGACCTGGCGTTCGGTGAGCCGGTGGGCGGCCAGGGCCTCGCGGGCGATGGGGGCAGGCAGGAAGCCCACCCCCAGGCCATGTTCGTGGCAGGCGATCTTGGTGGGCAGGTCGGGCACCAGGATCTCCGGTTGCCAGGCCAACCTCCAGGCGGTGCGCTTGGTCAGGCGAAGTGATGTGTCTTCAATATTTACCACGGGATAGGGGCGGAGGTGGTCATCCTGCAGGGGCTCGGGATGGCTGGCCAGGGGATGCCCGGGGGCCAGCACGAACACCCAGTTGACGACCCCCAGCGGCTCGGTCAGGAACTCCTCGCTGATGGTGTGGAAGCCCGGGGCGCCGATGGCGAACTGCCCGCCGCCGTGCAGCATCATGTCCCACACCCCCATGTAGACCCCCACCCGCACCTTCAGGACCGTCAGCGGGAACCGCTCGTGGAGCTGCGCCAGCAGCAGGGCGGCGGCTTCGGCGTCGTAGAGCAGGTTGTTGATGATCAAGGTGAACTGGGTTTCGATGCCGTCCCGCACCTGCTGCAGCTCGTCGGGCAGGCCGCGCAGCCAGTCGAAGATGTGGCTGGCCTTTTCCAGCAGGAGCTCGCCCGACGGCGTGAGCGACACGGACCGGGTGGTGCGCTGGAGCAGCGCGACCCCCACCTGGTCCTCCAGCGCCTTCATGCGGTAGCTGACCGCGGACGCGGTCTTGTTCAGGAACTGGGCCGCCGCCGAGAAGCTGCGCAGCTCGGCCACGGCGACGAAGGTCCGCAGCAGCTCGGGGTCGATGGGTTCACGGAGTTCCAGCATGGCGCCTACTCGGGTGGTGAAGACGGCAGGTCGGGGCCGGAGAGCGGCCATTCGCCAGCCTGACTGAAACGGGCGGCGGCGATGAACCCCGTCAGGGTATCGAGGCCCGAGGTCGCGCCCTGGGCGGCGACCCGCCCGGCCTGGGCCAGCAGCCGGTCCTGGCGGCCCTGGGGCAGCTGCCTGGCCAGCCGCGCCAGGTGGCTGCTGAATTCGCCCCGCGCCGCGGCCCGCAGATAGCCGGCGCTGACCGGGGTGGTCAGGCCGTCCAGTTCCCCGGCCAAGGCCGCGAGGCCCGCGGCGAGTTCCCCGCCGGCTCCCGATCGCGCCCACTCGTGGGCCAGGGCCCCGACCAGGAAATCGTCCCCGGCCGGGGTCGTGCCCCTGCCGCGGCCGACCAGGGCGCGCAGGGCGCCCGCGCGGCGCGGGCCGTCCGCCCCGAACAGGGGGCGCCAGCGGCTGGCGGCGGCAAGCGACTCCGCGCCGGATTCGCCCAGGCCGTTCAAGCCCGGGCGCGAGCAGAGCCAGGCATGGATGACCGCCACTCCGTCCCGGGCGGGCCCCGCGTCCAGTCCCGGGGCGACCGGCCGGATCCGCACCGTGAACCGCCGGACACCGGTCACGATGAAGCGAAGGCTCAGTCCGCCGTCCGGGCCGGGGCCCTGGGCCAGGAGCTGGCCGAGGCTGGCGCCGCTGATGACCACGTGCAGGGGCAGCAGGCCCTGCCCGGGCGCCGAAAGGTAGATGACCTCCGGCGATCCCGGGACGCCCAGGCTCAGCCCGCGGCGGTGGCGCGCGGTCACGGCGCAGGTCCGGCCGGCTATCAGCGCCGCCGCGGCGTCGCTGATGGCGAGCGGGACCAGGAGCCTAGAACGCATAGTGGACGGTGCGGGTCGACTGGGCCACGATCCGGCCGCGCTTGACGACGAAATCGCGGTCGGGGATGTCCATGACCGCGTCCGCGGCCCGCTGGGTGCCCAGGAGGACGCAGTCGGCGTCCCTGCCCACTTCGAGACCGTAGTTGGGCAGGCGCAGGGCCTTGGCGGCGTTGGTGGTCACCATCGGCAGCAGAGTCGGCTGGTCGTCGGCCCCTCCCAGGTGGCAGGCCGGCAGGGCGAGCATGGCGATCTGGAGCAGGTCGCCGTTGCCGTAAGGGGTGAAGGCATTCCGGATGTTGTTGGTGGCGAGGCAGACATTGACTCCGCCGTCCCGCAGGGCCCGCACCGGGGTCAGGGTCCGGCGCACATTGAAGGCGTCCTTGCGTCCCCCCAGGTGCAGGTCGGTGGCGGGCAGGCACATCACCGAGATCCCGGCATCCCGGAGCAGGGCGACCAGCCCCGCCAGGCGCCCGGGAGGGACCGCGCCCAGGGCCGTCAGGTGCCCGACGTTGACCCGCCCCTCGTAGCCTTCGCGGATGGTCTTCCGGGCCAGGTACTCGATCGACAGGGCGTCGGCGTCGTCCTTGAAGTCCTGGTGGAAGTCCAGGTCCTTGCCGTACTCCCTGGCCAGGGCGAACACCCAGTCGATGTGCTCCCGGGCGCTGGTGTCGTTGTAGGGGATCGCGCCGACGACGTCGGCGCCCCTGGCCATGGCTTCGCGCATCATCCGGTCGGTGCCCGGGGCCTTGAGGATGCCCTCCTGAGGGAAGGCGGCCACCTGGATGTCGATGATGTCGCGATACTCCCGCTTGAGGTCGAGGACCGTGTCGAAACCGGTGAAGCCCTGGGCCGGGTCGAATTCCGCATGGGCCCGGACATGGGTGCTGCCGTGGCCGACCAGGAGCTTGAGAACGCGCCGGGACCGGGCTTCGATGTCCTCGCGGGTGAAGGTCGGCTTCAGGGCGGCGGTGACAGCGATCGCCTCCACCAGCGTTCCGGACCGGTTCGGCTGGCGGTCCATCACGAAGGCCTTCTCGAGGTGCAGGTGGCTTTCCACCAGTCCCGGGATCAGGACCCGGCCGGCGGCGTCGATCTCCACGTCGCCATGGGCCTCGACCCGCGCCGAGATCTGGACGTAGCGGCCCCGTTCGACGGCGACGTCCTGCAGCGGCGAGCCGTCGGTGAGACGTGCCTGGCGAATGATCAAGTCCATGGATGGCCCCACCAAGTCGATCAACAAGTTCCCTGGAGCTCGGCCAGGGCCTCCAGGGCCGCGGCGAAGCACTCGAGGGGCGCCCGCACCGTCCCGGCGCCGATCTGGCCGATACCCGCCCTGCGGTGGGCGATGCCGGTGTTGATCACCGGCGTGATGCCGGTTTCCACGACGCGGCGGACATCCAGGCCCAGGGAGGCGCCCTGGGAGTTCCAGGTCGGGATCGGCAGCATCGGGTTGCTGTCCGCGTAGATCTCGCGCATCTCCTCGCTGATCTCCAGCGCGTCGGAGAAGTCGCCGGCGCCGATGAAGCGCGTGACCCCCGGGGCCGCGACCATCGCCGCGCCGCCGATGCCGAAGGTCTCCGTTATGGCCGAATCGCCCACGTCCGGGTTGACGTCCTCCCGGCCGTAGCCGGAAAAGAACAGCCCTTCCGGCATGTTGACCGGCGCCGTGAACCAGCGGTCGCCGGTCCCGCTCACCCGGATGGCGAAGTCGCGGCCGTTGCGGGTCATGGCGGTCACGATGGTGCCGGCCTGGATGACGGCCGCGGCGTCCATGGCGCACTTGCAGTAGGCCATGGCGACGTTCAGGAAGAACTGGTCGGTCCGGCCCAGGAAGCGCAGCACGTCCTCTTTGGCGGCCTGGGGCGCGCCGCAGGCGGCCAGTTCCGGCGCGAGGACCTTCAGCAGCAGCGCCGAGGCGGCGATGTTGCGCTGGTGGAACTCGTCGCCCATCGTGATGGCCTGGGCCATCAGCGCCGTGAGGTCCACGCCTTCCGGCAGGCGCCGGAGCGCCAGGGACAGCAGCGGCCCCAGCACCTCGCGCATCCAGACCAGGCGCTTCTGCACTTCAGCGTCGAAAGCTCCGAACCGCAGCACCTTGCCGATGCCCTCATTGAGGTTGCAGAAGGCGAGGTTGCCCTGGGCGGCGTTCCTGACGACCAGGACCGGCATGTTCGACGACGTGATCCCCCCCATGGGGCCGACGGCGGAATGATCATGGCAGGGCAGGAAGCGGATGCCGCCGGCCGCCGCGAGCTGCCCGGCCTCCTGCTTCGAGGCGGCCCACCCTTCGAAGATGGCGGCACCGATGACGGCGCCCTGCATGGGGCCGGTCATCTGGTCCCAATGGATCGCCGTGCCCGCGTGCAGGAGCACGCGACCCTCCCGCAGCGCCGGGATGCAGGCGGAGGCGGGGCGCACGTCCACCAGGCAGGGCCTCGCCCTCTTGATTTCCGCGATGACGGACTGGTTGGCTTCATGGATGCTCGTGAACATGGGCTCCCTTTTCAGTTCAAGGCGGCGAGAAGGCGTTTCAGGCGCTCGTCGCCTCCCGCGGCCGGTTCCCACTGCACGTGGACCACGGGTATTCCGCAGGCGTGGAGGTCTTCGGCAAACCGGCGCAGGCCGATGTTGATCACGGACGGCGCCCTCGCCAGCCAATCCGGAGGGGCCGAAGGCGGCGCCGGGATCCGGGCCGTGAGGTAGGCGGCCAGGAGGGCTGCGCTCCGGGTGCTTTCGGCCACCACGATGCCGGCGCCTGCCAGTTTCGTGACCTGGCCCGCCAGGTCCTGGGGATCTTCCGGGGTCCCGGTGACGGTCGCGATCACCACGATCGGCGCGTCCGCGCGCGAGGACCGGAGCTCCGCCACGGCCCTGGCGGCCTCCCCGGCGGGGTCCGGATGGCTGCCCAGACCGAGCACGATGTCGAGCAGCAGCACGCCGCAGGAACCGTCCCCGGCGAGCCCGCGGATCATTCCGTTGCGTTGCTCGGGGTCGATCATCGGGTGCGGCCGTCCCCGGGTGTAGAGGTCGTCGCCGAGATCGATGACGCGGTGGCCGCCGCTGTCCAGCATGCGGCCCCCGGCGTGGCTGCCGCCCTCGTCCAGGCCGAGGGCCTCGGCCAGCAGGAGCGCGGCTTCCGCCGCGAGGGTGCCGCCGGTGTAGAGGCCCAGCACCGACTTCCCCGCGACGCCGGGGAGGCCCGCCGCCAGAGCCGCGAACCGGGCCAGTTCCGTGGCCTGCCGGGCCGCCTCGTCCAGGGTGGCGGCGAAATGCACCTGCCCGTCGATGCGCCGGCCGGGCTTCTCGCCGAGAAAGAGCGCGACGGCCGGCTTGCCCATGGCCTTCAGGGCGCAGGTCACCCGCTCCCGCACCGCCGCCGCGGGCGGCTTGGAGACGAACACGACGACCTGGCTGGCCGGATCGGCGCGGATGAATTCCAGGGCCTGCAAGGCACTGATGCCGCCCACCGGCCCGGAGAGGTCGCGGCCTCCGAGGCCCAGCGCATGGGTGATGCCGCCGTCCATCCGCGCGATCTGGGACGCCAATTCCTGGATGCCGGTTCCCGATGCGCCAATGATGGCGATGGGTCCCGCCGGCACCCGGTTGGCGAAGGCCAGGGGCGCCTTGCCGATGATGGCTGTGCCGCAGTCCGGGCCCATGACCAGCAGACCCCGGCTGCGGCCGAGCTGCTTGAGCTCGATTTCCTGGTCCAGGCTGACGTTGTCCGAGAAGATCAGGACGTGGCAGCCGGCCTCCAGGGCCTGGCGGGCAGGTTCGAAGGCATGGTGGCCCGCGACGGAAATCAGGGCGAGGTTCGCCTGGGGGAGCATCTGCCGGGCCCGGCGCCAGCTGCGGACGCTGGGGTAGCCTTCGCCGCGCTGGCCCCTGGCCCCTTCCGCGAGCTTTCCGGTCACCCGTTCGGCCATTCCGGCGGCCAGGGCGTCGTCGTCCGTATCGATGGCGATGCACAGGTCGTTCGGGCCGGCGGCTGCCAGCTCCTGATGCCAGAATCCGGTTTCCCTGAACACGTCCAGGTTGGCCGGGGTTCCCATCATGATGGAGAGACGGTTGACGCCGGCCAGCGCGGCAAGGTCCCGGGACAAGGCCATCAGGGTGACCGAGTCCTGGAACGTGCCTCTGATGATGTAGCCGTGGATCATCGTCAAAATCCCCGATTCGCGCAAACCCAGCCGGAGGTGGCAGTGTTGGCCCCCGCCCTTTCCTTGATCGCACCACTCAGGTCCTGTCGGGTCCTGGCTGGGCCTGTCATCAAGCACCACTACTACCGCAGCAAAATTTAACTTCATGGTTCCCGGGGTGGAACAAGTATCCCCCCCAAGGCTGGAAAGGCAATGGAAAATGCACGCAAGTCGAAAAATAATTTGAATTAATGAATTCTTTTCAGTAATGCGCCGCCCAGCATTGAATGGCGTTTGTCTGACGTGCTATGCCTTGGTCTCCTTCCTGGGATGCCGCTTGACGAATTGGCCCCAGCCCTTTTCGCCGGCGAAAACGCCGTTGTCGAAAACCTTGCGGCCGCGGGAGAAGGTCATGACCGGATAGCCCTGCATCTCCACGCCTTCCCAGATGGTATAGTCGCAATCGGAGTGCGTGAGATCCCGGGTGATCGTCACCTGCTTGTCGGGATCGAAGATGGTGATGTCCGCATCGCTGCCGACGGCGATGGTGCCCTTCTGGGGGAAGCAGCCGAAGATCTTGGCAGGGTTGGTCGACACCAGCTCGACCACGCGGTTGACGGTAAGTCCACGCTTCTTGAAACCTTCGCTGAACATGAAAGGGTACAGGTTCTCCGTGCCCATGCAGCCATTGGGGATCTTGGTGAAGTCGTCCTTGCCCCAATCCTTTTCGGTGCTCAGGAACGGGCAGTGGTCGCTGGCGATGGTGGAGATGTCGCCGCGCCTGATGCCGGCCCAAAGGGCGTCCTGGCTTTCCTGGCCCTTCATCGGAGGCGCGCAGACGAAGTTGCGCCCGTCGGGGCGATCGTAGACGTCCTTGGTGAAATACAGGTAGTGCGGGCAGGTTTCCGCGTAGATGGTGAAGCCTTCGTCATGGGCTCTGGTGACTTCGTCCATGCCTTCCTTGTTGGCCAGGTGGACGATGTAAAGAGGAGCGTCGAGGCTCCTGGCCCAATGGATGGCGCGCAGATCGGCTTCCGCCTCGACCCATTCCGGACGGCTTTCATAGTGGTACTTGGCGCTGGTCTTGCCTTCGGCCAGGAAGCGGCGGCTCAGCAGATCGATAGCTCCGGGATTTTCCGCATGCACGCTGATGTTGATGCCGTGTTCCTTGCCTTTTTCCAAGGCGGTGATCAGCGCCGCATCGTCCATCATGAGGCCTTCCTCTTTATACACCATGAAGAACTTGAAGCTGGGCACGCCATAATCGGCGGCGGCGGGGAATTCCTTGAGCACCTCCTCGGAGAGATCCGTGAGGGCCACGTGGAAGGCATAGTCGACCGCTGCCTTGGGTTCGCAAAGAGCACGGCGTCCCTGGACGGCTTCAATGATCCCCTGGCCTTTTCTCTGGATGACGAAATCGAACACCGTGGTCACGCCACCACAGGCCGCGGCGCGAGTCCCGGCGAAGTAGTCGTCCGAGGTGACCGTGCCGGCGAAAGGCATTCCCAGATGGGTGTGGACGTCGATTCCGCCGGGCAGGACGTACTTGCCCGTGGCGTCAACGACTTCGGCTCCGGCCATGGCGAGGTCCTTGCCGATCATGACGATCTTGCCGCCCACGATGCCGATGTCGGCAATGTAGGTATCGCAGGCCGTCGCGATGGTTCCATTCTTGATGATCAGATCCATGACAATTGCTCCTATGGGATGTGGCCTAGGGTTCCACATCAATTTTATCGATTTTAAGAACGGCACCCGGCAGGACCTTGCGTACCGCGTTTACCGCGCCCGGTTGTTTAGACCAGAGATTAACATCAGGCCGCCAGTTCAGATTGCGGATGATCACTTCCCGGATGGCCAAGCGCATCGCGAATCTCGAAATGCTCGTGCTTGCGGGATGCATCCAGCCTGCCACCCGTCGGTGGGCGACCTGCTGTTCTACCCCGGCGGCTTCAGCGAAACCGAGATCCTGCTGGCCTACGGCAGCTGCTGCTTCGCCAGCAAGGTGGGCCAGCTGGCCGGCAACCACTTCCTGACCGTGGTGGAAGGCAAGGACCGGCTGCGCGCCCTGGGTGAGCAGACCCTGTGGCAGGGCGCCCGGGAGGTCCTGTTCGAACTGGAATCCTGACGCCCGGACGGGAGCGCGCGCTGGCGGCCTGGGTAGCGCTTGCCGTGGGCGTCGTCTGCATCGGCTTTCCCGCCACCGTCGTCAAGCTTGCCGACGTGCCCGGACCGGTCTCTCATTGAAGCCTCAGGGTCCGATGTCGCGGAAGTACGGGCCTGCCTGGTCCGGGAGCGTCGCATGGGGTTGGACAAACGCCATTCAATGCTGGGCGGCACATTACTGAAAAAAATTCATTAATTCGAATTATTTTTCGACTTGCGTGCATTTCCCATTGCCTTCCCTACCTTGGGGGGGATACTTGTTGCACCCCGGGAACCATGAAATTGATTTTTGCTGCGGTAGCAGCAAGTGCTTGATGGCAGGCCCAGCCAGGATCCGACAGGACCTGGGCGGCGTGATTAAGTAAGGGGTTGGGGCCTCCACTGCAATCTGCGGCTGGTTTTGGGCGGATCGGGAGTTTCCAGTATCTGAAACTCTCGTCATCAACCAATCATTCCCAGTTTGCTTCACGTTTTCTTCTTCCCTCTCCAAGGAGAACACCATGAAACACACCCCCCTGCTCGCAAGTGCCTTCCTTGCGTGCATCCTGCCCCTGTCCGCAGCCTCCAAGGGCACCCTGGTCATCGGCCACGTCACCGTCATGACCGGGACCGACGCCTACTATGCCCCCGGCGCGGTCCCGGCGCTCGAGGACGAAGTGGCGAAGATCAACGCCGCCGGCGGCATCAACGGCTACCAGCTCAAGGTCATCAGCTACGACAGCCAGTCCCTGCCGGCCGAGTGCGTGGCCGTCACCAAGCGCCTGATCGACCAGGACAAGGCCGTCGCCGTCATCGGCCCCCACTTCTCGGGCGGGGCCATCCCCATGGCCAAGATCGCCGACGAGACCCACGTGCCGATCATCTCCACCACCGCCACCAACGTGAACGTCACCGTGGACGAGTCCGGCAAGGTCCATCCGTACATGTTCCGGGTGTGCTTCATCGACCCGTACCAGGGCACCGCCCTCGCGGACTACGCCTACAACAAGCTGGGCAAGCGCAAGGTGGCCTTCCTCACCGACGTGGCCTCCCCCTACACCGTGGGCCTGCACCAGTTCTTCAAGGACCGCTTCACCAAGCTGGGCGGCCAGGTGGTGATGGAGGAAGGCTACAACAAGGGCGACCAGGAATTCCGCGCCCTGCTGGCCAAGGTCAAGAACTCCAAGGCCGACGTGCTGGTGGCGTGCTCCGACAGCTACAAGGATCCCGGACTCATCGCCAAGCAGGCCAAGGCCCTGAACCTGAACATCCAGATGATCGGCGGCGACGGCTGGATGGTGGAAGACATCCTCCCCTACGCCGGCAAGGAACTGGACGGCGCCTACTTCACCTGCATCGCCTCGATCAATGATCCCGCCTTCGCCAAGTACAACGCCGACTACCGGCAGAAGCACCCCGGCAAGGAAGCGAACATCTGGGGCTACCTGGGCCTGGACTGCCTGAAGATCATCGAGAACGGCATCAAGGTGGTCACCGCCAACAACGGCACCTGGAGCCAGGAGAAGTTCCGGGACGCCATCGAGAACACCAAGGACCTGCCGGTGTTCACCGCCGCCAAGTTCACCTTCGACAAGTCCAACCACAACCCGTACAACAAGCCCATCCTGCTCATCCAGATCAAGGACGGCAAGTTCAACATCCTGGGGTCCTACGCTCCCAAGAGCTGAGTCCAGGCCCGTGCTTCCAGGCCCCGGCGGACCCTCGAGGTCATCCGGGGCCTGGGCGCGCGGGGTGGTCAAGCAGCTACAGGTTGGAACCCGGAAGCAGTGTTATTATAGTGTCACAAATATGCGAATAAAACCCAAGGCTCGAAGGGGAGTCCAATGGCCGAAATTCTCGTCATCAACCCGAACAGTTCCGTTGCCGTCACCCGGTCCATGGAGAGCTGCCTCGGCGCCATCCGGGCTGCGTCCGCCCATGCCATCCGCTGCATCGAACTGGCCAAGTCACCGCTCGGCATCGAAACGGACGAGCATGTGGCCATGGTCGTGCCCAACCTCATCGAGGCGGCGACCGCTGCGCAGGCCGACGCCCTGGTGATCGCCTGCTTTTCGGACCCGGGGATCGAGCAGGTGCGCCGACGGGTGGCCGTGCCGGTATTCGGCATCGCGGAATCGGCCTACCTCACCGCGCTGGGCCTGGCGCCGCGCTTCGGGATCATTTCGCTCGGCCCGTCCTCGATCAATCGCCACCTTCGCTACCTGCAACACTTGAAGCTGGATGGCCGGCTTGCGGGCGACCGTTCCATGGACCGGACGGTTGAGCAGATCATGTCGGAGAACGTCCTGGAAACGCTCGTCAAGACCGGGGCCTTGCTGCGCGATGAAGACGGTGCGGATGCGGTGATCCTCGGCTGCGCCAGCCTGGGCGGATACCGCAAGGCCGTGCAGGACCGGCTCGGGATCCCGGTCGTGGATCCGGTCCAGGCCGGCGTCGCCCTGGCCAGCAACGCCCTCGATTCGGGATATGGGAGAAGGAGATGACCTACGACCTCGTGGTGACCGGCCCCGCGGTGCTGCCGGACGGGCTGGTGCAGGACAGCTGGATCGCCGTCTCGGGCGGCAGGATCGCCGCGATCGGCACCGGCACGGCTCCCGATGCCGCCCGGTCCCACCCGGTGGCCGACGGCATCATCATCCCCGGGGTCGTCGACGGGCAGACCCATGCCTGCAGCGCCGCCGGGCTTCCCGGCCTGCGCTCCACGACCCGCTCGGCCATTGCCGGCGGCGTGACCACGATCGTGGACATGCCCTATGACCATCCCCATCCCCTCAGCAACACCGCGCGCCTGGACGCCAAGATCGCGGCGATCCGGGAACACGCCCATGCCGATGTGGCGCTCTACGGCACGGTCCTGCCAGGCCAGGCCACGGCCGACATCGCCCCGCTGATCGAAGGCGGCATCGCGGCGTTCAAGATCTCCACCTACGAAAGCAGCCCCACCCGCTTCCCGCGCATCCTTGCGGATCAGATGTTCGCGATCTTCAGCGCCCTGGCCGGCACGGACATTCCGCTGGGAGTCCACAACGAGGACCAGGAGATCGTCCACGCCCTCGTCGCCAAGGCCAAGGCCGAGGGGCGCAACGGGTTGGCGGCCCATTCGGAGAGCCGCCCCCCCGCGGCCGAACTCGCGGCGACGGCGCAGTTCCTGGAACTGGGGGCCGCCCTCGGGGCGCACGCGCACATCGTGCACCTGACCACCCCGCGCGGCTACCAGCTGGTCGACCACTATGCGGCGGACGGCTTCCGGGCGACGGCGGAACTGTGCGTGCACCACCTCTGGTTCGACCCCGGCACGGACGGAGCGGCCCTGGGTGCGCGCATGAAGGTGAACCCGCCGATCCGTCCAGGCCAGGTCGAACCCCTCTGGCGCGAGCTGCTCTCCGGACGGGTCGCTTTCGTCAGCTCGGACCATTCCAGCTGGCCCATCGACAACAAGCTCACCCCTTCGATCTTCGATGCGGGCGCGGGGGTGCCGGGGCTGGAGACCTTGCTTCCGGCCTTCTACACCGGGGCCGAGCGGCGCGGGCTGGATGCGGCGGTCCTGACCGTCCGGCACCTGTGCGAACGCCCGGCGAAATTCTTCGGCCTCTGGCCCCGGAAGGGGGCCATCAAGCCGGGCGCCGACGCCGACCTCACCATCCTGTCCAGCCGGCCGCAGGTCTGGAATTCCGCGCAGGCACATGACGACCTGCGCTGGAGCCCCTTCGACGGCCGGGAATTCAGCGTCACCGTCGCGCGCACCTACCTGCGCGGCGCTCTCGCCTGGGACGGCAGGGACGTCGTCGCTGCACCCGGCTGCGGGCAGTATGTCCCCCGCGGCAAGACCCGGTGGTTCAACTAGGAGGATGCGATGGCCCAGATCACTCCCGACACCCAGGGCGTCTTCGTCATCGTCGTGACCCCGTTCGAGGACAACGGAGCCATCGACTACGCCAGCCTCGACCGGGTGGTGGATTTCTATCACGACAAAGGCGTGGATGGCCTGACCGTTCTCGGCATGATGGGTGAGGCCCCGAAGCTCACCCAGGGCGAATCCATCGAGGTCACCCGCCGCGTCCTGCGGCGTTCCAGGGACCTGCCGGTGGTCGTCGGGGTTTCCGCCCCCGGGCTGGCTGCCATCGGCGAACTGTCGAGAGCGGTGATGGACCTGGGGGCCGCGGGCGTGATGGTCGCACCGCCGTGGTCTCTGCGCACCGATGACCAGATCATTGCCTACTATCGCGACGTGGTCGCGACCCTGGGCCCGGAGGTCCCGGTCGTCCTGCAGGATTTCCCGCTTTCCTCCGGCGTGCAGATCTCGTCCAGGACCCTCGGCACGATCTTCGAGGCCCATCCGAGCCTGGTCATGCACAAGAACGAGGATTGGCCGGGCCTGCAGAAGATCACCGACTTCCGCCAGGCCGAAGCCAAGGGCCGCCGCCGTGTGTCGATCCTGTGCGGCAACGGAGGATTCTTCCTTCCCGAGGAGATGCAGCGCGGTGCCGACGGGGCCATGACGGGCTTCGCCTATCCGGAAATGATGGTCGAAGTCGTCCGCCTGAGCCGCGCAGGCCGGGTGGAAGAGGCGCATGACGTGTTCGATGCGTACCTGCCGTTGATGTGCTACGAGCAGCAGCCGGGCCTCGGCCTGGCCGTGCGCAAATACGTCCTGGCCCGGCGCGGGGCGATCGCCAGCGCCGCCCAGCGCCGTCCCGGCGCAGCCCTGAGCCCGCTGGCGGCCCGGGAGGTCGACCGGATCCTGGCGCGCCAGGAAGCCAGGCTCGCGGCCTGGAAATAGGCCGGCCACGCTCGGTCCGATCAAGCCAATAGACCTATTCGAATTCCCGAGATTCGCCGATTTCCCTGCCGGATCCGTTTCCGGACGTTGCATCCTCTGCTTCTTGACCGGAGCACGGATGGACCCTCGGCAGAACCCGGACGCCCTCGAGGTCTTCGAGCGGATGCTCACCGCGCCGGTCTACGACGTGGCCCGCGAGTCCCCCCTGGAGCCGGCGCCGCTGTTGTCGGCGGCCCTGGGCCACCGGGTCTGGTTCAAGCGGGAGGACCTGCAGCCGGTGTTCTCCTTCAAGCTGCGCGGCGCCTACACCATGATGGCCAAGCTGGCCCCCGGGGTCCTGGCCCGGGGGGTGGTGGCCGCCTCCGCCGGCAACCACGCCCAGGGCGTGGCCCTGGCGGCGGGCAGGCTGGGCTGCCGGGCGGTGATCGTCATGCCGGCCACCACCCCGCGCATCAAGGTGGATGCGGTGCGCCGCCTGGGCGGCGAGGTCCGGCTGCACGGCGACACCTTCGACGACGCCGCGGCCTATGCCCGCCAGGTGGTGCTGGAGGAGGGCCTCACGCCCATCCCGCCGTACGACCACCCGGACGTGATCGCCGGGCAGGGCACCGTGGGCCTGGAACTCCTGCGCCAACGGCCCCGGGGCCTGGACGCGGTGTTCGTGCCGGTGGGCGGCGGCGGCCTCATCGCCGGGGTGGCCACGGCCATCAAGCGGCTCCAGCCCGCCATCAAGGTGATCGGGGTGGAGCCCGCCGATTCGGATTCCATGGCCCGGAGCCTGGAGGCAGGCCGGCCGGTGAAGCTGGACCACGCCGGGATCTTCGCCGACGGCGTGGCGGTGCGCCAGGTGGGAGACCTGCCGTTCCAGCTGTGCCGGGGCGCCGTGGACGAGGTGGTGCGGGTGGGCACCGACGAGATCTGCGCGGCCATCAAGGACGTGTTCGCCGAGAACCGCACCGTCCTGGAGCCCAGCGGCGCCCTGTCCGTGGCCGGCCTGCGCCGGTGGGGCCAGGGCCGGCCGTGCCTGGACCTGGCCGCCATCCTCTCCGGCGCCAACCTGAACTTCGACCGCCTGCGCTTCGTGGCCGAGCGGGCCGGCTCCGGGGAGCACCGGGAGGCCCTGTTCGCGGTGACCATCCCCGAGCGGCCCGGCTCCTTCAAGGCCTTCTGCGAGCTCATCGGGCCCAGGGGCATCACCGAGTTCAACTACCGCTTCTCGGACCCGGAGCGGGCGCGGATCTTCGTGGGCATCCAGGTGGCGGACCGGGGGGAGACGGCCGCGATCCTGCGGCTGTTCCAGGACCATGGGCTGCAGGCCGTGGACCTGAGCGACAACGAGATGGCCAAGCTGCACCTGCGGCACATGACCTGGGGCTACACCCGGGACCCGGAGCTGGAGCGGGTGTACCGCTTCGAGTTCCCCGAGCGGCCCGGGGCCCTGCTGCAGTTCCTGACCCGCATGAGCCGGGGCTGGAACATCAGCCTGTTCCACTACCGGAACCACGGCGCCGACGTGGGGCGGGTGCTGGCGGGCATGGAGGTGCCCAGGGAGGACTCGGCGTCCTTCGACGCCTTCCTCCAGGACCTGGGCTACCCCTGGACCGACGAGAAGGCCAACCCGGCGTACCGGTTCTTCCTGGCCTGACCGTCCAGGACGATGCAGAGGGAGCCGGGCTTGACCTGGACGGCACAGCGCCTATAGGGTTGCCGATGGGTGCCGGCAGGGCCACGGAAGGTTTGCGATGAATGGTTGCGGTTGCCAAGCATGCGGCCCGGATCCGCCGGCGGCGCGTCCGGGCCGGGCCGCCTACCGGATCCAGGCCATGGACTGCCCCACCGAGGAAGCCCTGATCCGGGCCAAGCTCGGCGGCCTGCCCGGGATCCGCAACCTGGAGTTCAACCTCCTGGACCGCACCCTGTACGTGGACCACGCCCTGGCTTCCCTGGAGCCGGTGGAACAGGCCCTGGCGGCCATCGGCATGCCCGGGGTCCGGGTGGGCGCCGAAGCGCCGGCCCCCCCGGCCCCGGCGCACGCCGCCTGGATCCCCCTGGCGATCGCCGGCGCAGCGGCGCTGGGGGCGGAACTCGCCTCCTGGATGGGGACGGAGCGCTCCTGGCCGGTGCTGGCCCTGGCCCTGGCGGCCATCCTCACGGGCGGCTTCACCACCTACCGGAAGGGCTGGACCGCCCTCCGGAACCGCCAGCTCAACATGAACGCGCTCATGTCCATCGCCGTGACCGGGGCCATGCTCATCGGCCACTGGCCGGAGGCCGCCATGGTGATGGTCCTGTTCGCCCTGGCCGAACTGATCGAAGCCAAGTCCCTGGACCGCACCCGCAGGGCCGTCCGGGACCTGCTGGCCCTGGCGCCGGAACGGGCCATAGTCCAGCAGCCGGACGGCGCCTGGGCGGACCAGGAGGCCCGGCGCGTGCCCCTGGGCAGCCGGGTTCGGGTCCGGCCCGGGGAGCGCATCGCCCTGGACGGCCTGGTGGTGGAGGGCGCCTCCAGCGTCGACCAGGCGCCCATCACCGGCGAAAGCCTGCCGGTGGACAAGGGGGTGGGCGACCCGGTGTTCGCCGGCACCATCAACCAGGCCGGCGCCCTGGAGTACCGGGTCACCGCGCCGGCCGGCCAGTCCACCCTGGCCCGGATCATCCACGCGGTGGAAGCCGCCGAGGCCAGCCGGGCCCCGACCCAGCGCTTCGTGGACCAGTTCGCCCGCTGGTACACCCCGGCCGTGTTCGCCCTGGCCCTGGGCGTCGCCCTGGTGCCGCCCCTGGCCCTGGGCGCGCCCTGGCTGGCCTGGACCTACCGGGCCCTGGTGCTGCTGGTGATCGCCTGCCCCTGCGCCCTGGTCATCTCCACCCCGGTGACCCTCGTCAGCGGCCTGGCCGCGGCGGCCCGGCACGGCATCCTGGTCAAGGGCGGCGCCCACCTGGAGGAGGGCCGCAAGCTGCGCTGGCTGGCCCTGGACAAGACCGGCACCCTCACCCACGGGAGGCCGGTGCAGACCGACGGGTCCGCCTGGGGCGACGCCGACCCGGAGCGGAGCCGGGCGACCGCCGCCAGCCTGGCGTCCCGTTCCGGCCATCCCGTGTCCCGGGCGCTGGCCCTGGCGGCCCGGGACGAGGGCGTCCCGCTGGAGCCGGTGGACGAGTTCGCGGCCTTGCCCGGACGCGGGGTGCGGGGCCGGGTCGGCGGCCGCACGTTCCTCCTGGGCAACCACCGCATGGTCGAGGAGCAGGGTGTCTGCTCCCCCGGGCTGGAAGCGCGCCTGGACGCGCTGGAGGCCCAGGGCAAGACCGTGGTGGTCCTGGTGGGGGACGCGGGCCCCCTGGCCCTGTACGCCGTGGCGGACACCCTCAGGAAAGGCAGCCGGGAGGCCGTCGCCGAACTTCACGCCCTGGGCGTCAGGACCCTGATGCTCACCGGCGACAACGGCCACACCGCCCAGGCCATCGCCGCCCAGGCCGGCATCGACGAGGTCCGGGGGAACCTCCTCCCGGAGGAGAAGCTGGGGGTCATCGAGCGCCTGGCCCAGGCCGGCCCCATCGGCATGGTGGGCGACGGCATCAACGACGCGCCAGCCCTGGCCAGGGCCCACATCGGCTTCGCCATGGGCGCGGCCGGCAGCGACGCCGCCATCGAGGCCGCCGACGTGGCGCTCATGGACGACGACCTGCGCAAGGTCCCGGCCTTCATCCGCCTGTCCCGCGCCACCGCCCGCATCCTGCGCCAGAACATCGTCCTGGCCCTGGGCATCAAGTCCGCGTTCCTCCTGCTCACCTTCACCGGCCAGGCCACCATGTGGATGGCGGTGTTCGCGGACATGGGCGCCAGCCTGCTGGTGGTGTTCAACGGGCTGAGGCTGCTGCGCTACTAGCTGCCGTTACGGCAGCTTGTGCCTGGCACGGACGCTCGATGCAGGATAGTTTCAACGGTGCCAGCTCCGGAAGCCGGATCTGCCGGGAAAAGTCCGCCAGCCGGTCGGCCTTCTGCGCCCGTCCGTTGATGTGGCAGCGCCGCTGCAGGTCCGGAAAGGCCAGAGTCCGGTCCAGCCGGCCCTGCTCGTAGAGGTACTCGGCCACGTGGCCGCTGAGCAGGATCTTCCACGAGAACGGCACGTGGCCCGGGTTGACCCGGCTGTTCAGCCAGATGCAGCTGGTGCAGTTGGCCGTCAGGGTGTTGTAGAACTGCGGGCGGACCGTCAGGTCGTTGAGCTGGCGCAGGTACTCCTCGAACAACCTCCGGATGGCCTCCCGGGGGGCCCGCAGCGGGTACAGGTACACGTCCTCCGGCGGGTCCCGCCGGTAGTTGGTGCGCAGCCGGATGACGTCGCGCTCGTCGGCGGCAATGTAGCAGAGCTCGTACTGCCGGAAGAACCCCTTGAGGGAGGAGTAGCCCTCGCCCGCCACCTTGCGGGCCTCGATGGAGATGGCCAGGTGGTCCTTGCCCCCGAAGCCGAAGGTCAGGAACACGTGCGCGATGTGGGGCCCCATCCAGTAGGACGTGACCAGGTCCACGGAGTCCAGCTGCCCCAGGTCGAACGTCTTGTCGTAGTAGGCGGGCGTGAAATCGGTCTCGGTGCGGTAGGTGAAGTTGCGGATGTTGTGCACGGTGACCAGGTCCCCCTGCCAAGTGGCGTAGGGCAGCAAGGCCACCTCTGGCTGCCAGCGGCGCTGGCTGGAGGGGTGGAGGCTGAACCAGGCCCCCAGGAGCCCCGCGAAACAGACCCCGTAGGCCAGGAGCGACCGCCACCGCCACCGGGGCCAAATGAATCCGCCCAGCAGCACCAGGGCCAGGAGGCCGAAGCCCGCGGCCAACGCCGCCTGGGCCTCCCGGGGCAGATGGTCGAAGTAGCCCAGCGCCAGCACGCCCCAGCCGGCCGTGGCGGCCATGAGCAGGCCCAGGAGCGTCTCGAGGGCGCCCCAGGCGAGAGTCGGGATAACGCGTTTCCTGGGCATCGGTGGCTCAAGGTTGGCCCGGCGCCCCTCCGGCTGCCATAAGACCATCGTCCCATAGCCGGCGGCGGGGTCCGTGGCAACCTGGAACGCGTCCCCCGCACACCGACAGGAGCACCCCATGGCCAAGGGCATCCTCGCAATCCTGGCGGCAGGGCTGCTGGCCGCCATGCCGGCCCTGGCCGGCGATGACGAGATCCAGTTCGTGCCCCAGGGCGACCCGGACCGCCGCACCCTCAGCCTGCCCTACGCCTTCTAAAACGAGTCGTTCGGCACCGCGGTGGGCTACGTGCGCAGCGTGATGGGCCAGCCCCAGCCCCAGGCCGCCGTGCTCGGGACGGTGATGGCCGGCTCCAAGGGATCCGCCATGGCCTTCCTCATGGGCCGGGACATCCTGATGCCCGGGACCGGGCGCCTGTACATGGATCCGATCATCTCGGCCGGCTACTTCGCCCAGAACAACGCCTACATCGTCGGCAACCCCGCCTTTGCCGGCGAACGGGCCGGGAGCAACGAGTCCAGCGCGGCCGACTACGTGACCGGCAACGGCTGGGACCTGTTCGTCCGGTACAAGTTCAAGTACCTGCTGCCCATCGGGGACGGACAGGACCCGGCCGCCAGCCCCTGGAACCTCCAGGACGGCCTGCTGGTCTCCGGGGCCACCGGCGGCGAGTCCTGGAACCCCCTGGCCAGCGGCCGGACCTTCGTGGAGCTGCGCCCGTTCTACCGGTCCCTGCAGATCCACAGCGACACCCTGGACACCGACCTGAAGACCAGCGGCCTGGACGCGTCCCTGTTCTGGGACAACCGGGACTTGCCGGCCAACCCCACGCGGGGCAACGGCGCGCGCTTCCGGGTGTCCAGGGATTTCGGCGCCCTGGGCAGTTCCGGCCCCTGGACCGTCCTGGAAGGCGAAGGGGACTTCTACCATTCGTTCGGCGACTCCGGCCGGTTCCTCCAGCAGGTCCTGGCCGTGGACGTGTGGGCGGCCTATTCGCCCACCTGGGAGGCGCACCCGGACGGTTCCATCAGCGGCAACCCGCCCGCCTACACCGGCGCCACCCTGGGCGGGCTGTTCAGGCTGCGGGGCTACCCGACCCAGCGGTTCAGCGACAAGGCGGCCGACTACCTGGGCGCCGAGTACCGGATCATCCCCAACTGGAACCCGTTCGACCGCTGGCCGGGGCTGCAGCGCCGCATGGGCGTCCAGTGGCTGCAGTTCGCCGTGTTCGCCGAAGCCGGCCGGGTCGCCCCCGGCTGGGAGGCCCAGGCGCTGACCCGGGCCATGAAGTGGGACGCCGGCCTGGGCGTGCGGATCCTGGCCAAAGGGCTGGTGGCCCGGATCGACGTGTGCCGCTCCCCGGAGGACACCCGGGTCCAGATGATGGTCGGCCAACCGTTCCAGTTTTAGAGTTTCATTATTTCGGATGATTGTGTCATATTAGGCTGCCAACCTGAGCTTTTGAACGACCGACCGCAGTTCCTAACTCCGGGCCGGGCCGTCGGCCCTGGTGGGAGATTCATGGAGAGCCTCCCATGCTTGCCGCCATGAGCGCGGAGACCGCAGCCACAGCCTGGACCAGCCTGGGACAATCCGGCGCGACCATCGTCTTCGCCATAGCGCCTGCCGTCTGCGCCACCCTCGGCCTGATCTATGGGGTGGTCTGGCTCCGCAACCGGGACTTCAAGGCCTACTTGATGTTCTCTCTGCTCTGCTTCAGTACCGCGGGCATGGGGGGCGTCGAGCTGGCCATGATGCATGCCCGGTCCCCGGAGGCGTACGGGGCCCTCCAGAGGATCCACCAGGTTTTCATCTGCACGGGGTACCTGAGCGCGATCGGGTTTTTTGAAAAATTCATGGTCAGCACCTGGTCCCGGCTGGGGATCATCCTCTGCGCGACCCGAGTGATCACGTTGTTGCCCAACTTCATCGGTGCCGCCAGCCTGAACTTCCGCGTCATCACGCGCCTCCAGCCGGTCCGGTTGCTGGGCGAGACCGTATTCGCCCCGGTGGGAAAGGTGAATCCATGGATCGTCCTCGCCCAGGCCACCGTGGTGGGGCTCTTCATCTATAGCACCCATGCCTCGGTGCGGACATGGCGGGCCGGCCAGCGGCAGAAGGCGTGGCTGGCGGGCGGAAGCATCGGGGTGTTCACGTTCGTCGGCCTGGGCCAGGCCATCCTGCATTCCTGGGGTATCGTGCCCATGCCCCTGACGATAGCCTGGTTCTTCCTGTTGGTGGTCGTGGCCATGGGCTACCAGCTGAGCCAAGGCATCCTCGAGGCCGAAGCCATGGTGGGCGACCTCCAGGCGCAGAAGGCGCTGACGGACGCGGTGTTCGACGGGATGCCCGGGCTGCTGGGGTTGTACGGCAAGGACGGCCGCCTCCTGCGCTGGAACCGGAACCTGGAGCGGTTGACCGGCTACTCCGCGGAGGAGCTCGCGCAGACCACGGTCCAGGACTGGTACCGTGGCATGGCGCTGGGCCGGAGCGATAACCGGTGGAGCCAGGGGCTGGAAGCGGGGCGCAGCGTGTTCGAGACCCGGCTCGGGACCCGCAACGGCGATCCCCTCACCGTGCTGATCTCCTTCGCCCGCTTGGAGCTCAGGGGCATCGTGCACCTCCTGGCCATCGGCATCGACATCACCGAAGAGCGGCGCATGGATCAGGAGCTGAGTTTGCAGCGCCGGCAGCTGGCCCACCTGGACCGGGTGTCGGCCATGGGGCTGCTCTCGGCCTCCATCGCCCACGAACTGAACCAGCCGCTGACGGCCATCCTGAGCAACGCCCAGGCCGGCATCCGGTTCCTGGCCGCCCCCGACCCCAACCTGGCGGAGTTGAGGGAGATCTTCAAGGACATCGCCGAGGAGGACGCCCGGGCCGGCAAGGTCATCCGCGGCATGCGCGCCCTGCTCAAGAAGGAGGCGGGCACCACGGACGTGGTGGACCTGGGGCCGCTGCTCGAGGACACGGCGCTGATGCTCCGGGGCGAGAGCGTGATCCGCAACATTCCGATCCGGCTGGACCTGGGGCGGGACCTTCCGGGGGTCCGGGGCGACCGGGTGCAGTTCCAGCAGGTGGCCTTGAACCTGTTGGTGAACGCCATGGAGGCCATGGATGCCGTCCAGGGCCGGGAACGCTGGATCGACGTCAAGGCTGGCCGGACCGGCGCGGGCGACCTGCGCATCCAGGTGATCGACCGGGGCACCGGCATTCCCGGGGACCAGCTGGAGCAGGTCTTCCAGCCGTTCCGCACCAGCAAGCGCGGGGGCATGGGGATCGGCCTCTCCGTGTGCCGGTCCATTCTGGAATCCGTCGGCGGCCGGATCCAGGCGGAAAACAACGAGGGCCCCGGAGCTACCTTCACTGTGCTGTTCCCCGCGTCGTCCCTGGAGCTGCCATGACTGCCGACCCTCCAGCCACCGTCTACGTCGTCGATGATGATCCGCCGGTCTGCCGCAGCCTGGAACGCCTGTTGCGGTCCGCGGGGTATTCGGTGCGGGTGTTCCATTCCGCGCCGGAATTCCTGGCCGACCCCCGGGACCAGGCGCCCGGCTGCGTCATCCTGGACATCCTGATGCCCGGCATGGACGGCCCGACCCTCCAGGAGAGCCTCCAGCCGGAGCACCGCCCCTTGCCGGTCATCTTCCTGAGCGGGTATGCGGATGTGACGACCACCGTCCGGGTCATGAAGCACGGCGCCACCGATCTCCTGCAGAAGCCCGTGGAGGACGCCACCCTGCTGGCCGCCGTCGAGGCCGCCGTGGCGGCCAGCCGGCAGGCCTGGGGGGAGCAGAAGGCGGATGCCCGGCTCCAGGAGCGGCTCGCGGTGCTGACAAGGCGGGAACGGGAAGTCATGGAGAAGGTCATGACCGGGGCCCTCAACAAGCAGATCGCCTACGACCTGGGCATTGCCGAGAAGACGGTGAAGATCCACCGGGGCCAGGTGATGCACAAGCTGCGGGTGGAGTCGGTGGCGGAACTGGTGCGGTTGTTCGGCGCGAAGACCGGAGCCTGAGGGTTGACTCCATGAATGATGTAGGACCTATGGGCTATGGGACCGGAGCCCCGGGTCTCCTATGTTTGAGTCAACCCCTTGTGCGAATGGCGTCATGTCCCCAGCGGCCCCCCAGGAAACACCAAAAGTTTTCATCGTCGATGACGACCCCGGGGTCGGGAAGGCCCTGACGCGCCTGTTCCACTCGGCGCGCCTGGAAACCGTCCTGTACCCGTCCGGGGAAGCCTTCCTGGCGGGCATCGGGCCCGACGACTACGGGTGCATCCTGCTGGACTACCACATGCACGGCGCCGACGGCCGCGAGGTCCTGATCGCCCTGCGGCAGCGCCACATCAACCTGCCGGTCATCATCCTCTCCGCCCACGACGACCCCGAGATCCGCCAGACGGTGCGGCGCCACGGGGCCTCGGCCTTCTTCCACAAACCCGTCGACGACCAGGCTCTCCTGGACGCCATCTTCTGGGCGATCGGTCTGCCCAGCCGCCATGTTTGACCTGCCCTGCAGCCTGGATACGAGGTGAAGCCATGCGTAGAAGTACTCTAATCCTGGGTCTCTGGACCTCCATTCTGGCCCTGCCCGCGGCCCCGGCCCAACCCGCGGCCCCGGCCGCGCCGGCGGCCGCGGCTCCCGCCGGGGCCGTGCTGGTGGTGCCGATCGGCACCAAGATCACCGTCCGGACCGTCGACCAGGTCACCTCCAACGACCCCGCCGGCAAGAAGTTCGAGGTGACCGTGGATGCGCCCGTCGCGGTGGGCGACAAGACGGCGATTCCCGCCGGGACCAAGGGGTACGGCTCGCTCGCGTCGTCCAAGCAGGCCGGCCACCTGGCCGGCAAGTCCGAGTTCAGGATCGCCCTGACCCAGCTGGTCCTCAACGGCAAGATCATGGAAATCCGCACCGACCCCGTGGGCGAGAGCGGGAAAAACTCCGCGGGCAAGGTGGTCGGCGCGGCCGCCCTGGGAACGGCGGTCGGCTCCGTGACCGGCAACGCCGGGCGGGGGGCGGTCATCGGCGGGGCCCTCGGAGCCGCCAAGAAAGGCCAGACGGTCGGCTTCCCGCCCAAGACCCTGCTGGACTTCACCCTCAGCTCCCCCTTGATGCTGCAATAGGAACCGTGTAGCCATGTTCCTGCTCGGCTGGGGCGCCCGGGTCCTGGTCATGGTCTTCCTGTTCACCTCGATGCTCAGCATCGGGCTCAGGGCCACGCCCGAGGACTTCGCCGCCGTGCCCAGCGTCGGCGGGCGGCTGGCGCGCCTCCTGCTGGTGAACCTGGTGGCCGTGCCCCTGGTGGCCCTGGCCCTGATCCGGATGCTGCCTCCGGACCCGGCCCGGGATGCGGCCCTGGCCATCCTGGCCTGCGCCCCGGGCGGGATCTCCGCCCTCCAGTACACCGCCAACCGGCGGTTCGACCTGCTCACCGCCGGGGTCGGCACCATGGCCCTGGCGCTGGCGGCCCTGGCCCTCGCCCCGGTCCTGCTCCAGGCGTTCCTGCCCGGGCCGGGACCGGTGCGGCTGCCCCATGGCCGGGCCCTGCTCTGGTTCTTCGCCCTGCTGTGCCTGCCCATGGCCCTGGGCCTGGCCGCGGCCTGGCGCTGGCCGCGCTGGGCCCACCGGTTGCACCTGCCGGTGGGGTTCCTGGGGATCGGCGCCTTGATGCTGGCCGGGTGGCTCATCGCCGCGCCCCAGAAGGAAGCCATCCACGCCATCGGAATCCGGGGGATCCTCGTCATGGCGCTGTTCAGCACCCTCTGCCTGGGCTTGGGGTGGTTGGCCGGCGGCCGGATCCCCGCGGTCCGGCGCACCTTCGCCCTGGCCACCAGCATGCGCAACGTTCCGCTCAGCCTGCTGCTCGCCCTGCATGCCGCCGGTTCCCCGGCCGTGCAGGCCTACCTGGTGGCCTTCAGCCTGATCATGGTCGTGCCCGGGATGGTGTTCTACTACCTGGTCCTGGTCACCACCCTGGACCGGGCAGCCCTGAAGGGCCATGCCCAGGCCCTGCGCAGCAGGCTTCCGGGCCACCGCGTACCCAAACCTTGAGGAGCACACTCATGGTGCGGTCGATACGATTCGCTGGGACCCTTGCCCTTCTGCTGCCTTGGACGGCCGGTGCCTGGGCGCATGCCGATTCCGACGAGGACCTGGCCAAGAAGACCCAGAACCCTGTGGCCGCCCTGATCAGCGTGCCCATCCAGGGCAACTTCGACAACCGCCTGGGCCCCGGGCAGACCGGCACGAAGATCCAGGTCAACGTCCAGCCGGTGGTCCCCTTCTCCCTGGGCCCGGACTGGAACCTCATCTCCCGGACCATCGCCCCGATCATCTCCCAGAAGAACATGCTGCCCGACGGCAACGGCCTCATGGACGCCTCGGGGATCGGGAACATCCAGGAGAGCCTGTTCTTCTCGCCCAAGGAGCCGACCGCCAGAGGCTGGATCTGGGGAGCCGGCCCGGTGTTCCTGCTGCCCAAGGCGGCGGGCAACGACTATCTGGGCTACGACAAAGCCGGGCTGGGGCCGACCTTCGTGGTCCTCAAGCAGGCCCATGGCTGGACCGTGGGCATGCTGGGGCAGCAGCTCTGGTCGCTGGGCGGCGACAGCGCCTCCACCGACCCGGCCAGCCAGCCCTACAGCAGCTCCTACGTCCAGCCGTTCCTGAACTACACCACCCACACCTACACCACGGCCGGGGTGAATACGGAATCCACGTACGATTGGCGGTCACGCCGGTGGGTGCTGGTCCCGGTCAACCTGTACGCCTCCCAGCTGCTCCGGCTCGGCGGCCAGCCTCTGAGCATCCAGGTGGGGGCCCGGCGGTGGGCGCACACCATCACGGGCGCCGGCCCGGAAGGCTGGGGCTACCGCGTCGCTGTGACCTTCCTCTTCCCCAACAAGTGACCTGAGGTCCTCGGTAGCCACCGAGGCGCGCGCCTGAAGGAAGGGCCATGAGCTGCGGCCGTCACGGACGGAACAGGTCGAAGGACGAGCCGATGTAGAGATAGATCGCCGTGTGCCCGCCTTCCGACTGGCCATAGGCCAGGCAGACCGGTCCGATGGCAGAGTCCACCCCGAGCAGCACCAGGCCGCCCAGGATGGTGCCCGTGTCCGGAGCTCCATAGAGCCGCTTGGAGACCTGCCCGGCCTCCAGCGATATCCCTGCGTAGACGCCCGTGCCGGCCAGTTCGCTCAGGTCGGCGAAGCGCCGCCGGTAGCCGATCTTGCCGAGCCGGTATTCCTGGCAGATGATCTGGTCGATCTGGTAGCCGGAGAACGAGCCCAGGCCGCCGACCTTGAACTGGTCGGAGTAGTCAGGCCGGCTGTTGAAGCTGGTCCCGGCGTCCAGGGAGGCCATCCACACGTTCCGGTCGTGCGGCCAGGCGTAACCCGCGTGGCCCGACAGCAGTTCGTAATCGGCGTCCGCCCCCAGGCTGGTCCGGGAGAAGGTACCGTTGATGGACCCGTACAGTCCGCTGGTGGGGAACAGGGCCCGGTCGAGGGTGTCGAAGGCGACCTTGGCGGTCACGGCGGCCTTGGGGTGGCGGCCCAGGGTCACGTCGCCCGGGTCCCCGACCACCTGCGACGTATCCTCCGATCCGCGCAGGAGGCCCACCCGCGCCTCGCCCCAGTTGCCGAAGGCGGTCCCCGCGTCCAGGCGGCCGTAGTACCAGCGGTTGTTCACTTCCGCCACCTGGCTGTCGCCGTTGAACAGCCGCGCCAGGTCCTGGACCCAGGTGAAGGACGGCGCCAGGAAGAACCTCTGGGCCAGGTCCAGGGGCTGGTAGAACTCGGAGTTCACGGCATTGGGCCGGCCCAGCTGGACAGAGGTGCGCAGCTCCCCGCCCAGGTGGTTGAGCCAGCGCTGCTGGAGGCTGGCCCGGATGCCCCAGGCCGTGTCGCCCTTCATGTCGGTGCTCATGTTCAGGTCGAAGGTGAGGTAGTTCGGCCCCCAGGGTTTCTCCTTCCCCGTGAAGGCCAGGATGGACTTGCCGTCCTTCTCCTCCAGGTCCTGGCCCACGGCGGCGAAGTCCCCGCGGGCCACGAGCCGGGTCGCGTCCTGGTCGGCCTTGGCCGGGTCATAGGCCTCGCCGGGCCGGGATCGGACGTAGGTGCGCATCACCTCCGGGTTGGTCACCTTGAGCCCCTCGATCCGCACCTCGTCGATCACCGGATGGGCTATGGCGGCAGGGCGCCGGATCCCGGCGCGCCACCGGGCGTACTGCTCCTCCGTCAGGCTGTACCGGGACAGGGCCGCCAGCCGGGTGCGCGCCGTGGCCTCCCCGATGCCGATGGCCTCCGCCATCCGGTTGAAATCGCCGGAGGTGATGTCCTTGAGCACCACCTGGACGGCCACGTCCCGGGGCGTGAGGGTGGCGAGCTGGGCCCGTTCGTTGGCGGTGATGGCGATGTCCAGGGCCTGGCCGGTCACCGCCATCAGCCCGCCGAGCTGGTCCCGGGTCCTGGGGGGGTTGCCCACCTGCACGGCGATGATGACGTCGGCGCCCATCGCCCTGGCCACGTCCACCGGCAGATTGCGCACCAGCATGCCGTCGGCGTAGAGACGGCCGCCCACGTCCACGGGCGCGAAGGCGCCCGGCACGGCCATGCTGGCGCGCATGGCCACCGCCAGGTCGCCCCGGTCGAACACTTTCATGTCGCCGCTCTCCAGGTCGGTGGCCACGGCCCGGAACGGGATGGGCAGCCGGTCGAACACCGCGTCCGGACCGGATCCGGAGGCGATGCGGCGCAGCAGGGACTCGATCTGGTGGGTCGAGATGGCGCCGCTGGGCAGCACCAGCCGGCCCTGCTTGACGCCGAACTCCGGCCCCAGGGAGAACAGGGCGTCGAGCTTCTTCCGCTGGTAGGGGACCTCCGGCCGGGGAGCGCTCCGGACCATCTCCTTCCAGTCCACGTCCGTGATCATGTCGCGGATCTGCCCGGACGTGTACCCCGAGGCGTAGGCCGCCCCCACGATCGAGCCCATGGACGTGCCGGCGATATCGTCGACCGGAATGCGCAGCTCCTCCATCACCTTGAGGACGCCCACGTGGGCGGCGCCCTTGGCGCCCCCGCCCCCGAGCACCAGCCCGATCCGGGGCCGCGCCGGACCGGCCGCAGGGGGTTCCGGCTGGCCCTGGGCCCCCAGCCCGGGGCCGGCGAGCACCGGCAGCAGGACCAGGAGGAGCCGGCACACCAGGCGCAGGGCCGACGCGCCTGGACGTCCCGCCAGACTGCGGCCGGACCCTCTGCCGGCCTCGCCACCCTGGAATGGGCATCTCCCTGGACGCACGTCATCTCCCTCTAGGTCCGGTGGCCGAAGCCTTGGCGGTCGGGGCACAGCGCCTGGACGCGGTCCCAGGGTTCCGGGTAGGCGTGCTCCACGGTCCGGTGCAGGGCCTCGGTCTCATCCAGAAGAGCCTGCCCCCGTTCGGGCGGGAGCTGGGCCAGGAGGCTGCCCAGCATGCCGTGCAGGCGCCGGGTCACCTGGGGGCTCTGGGCGCCGTACACCCGGATCTCCATGACGGCCAGGTGCAGGAAATCCTCCCAGCTGGGGGTGTTCCGGACCACCCGCACCGCCCCGCCGCGGTCCCGGGTCACTCCGATGTCCAGGTTGCGCCGGCCCAGTTGCAGGAGCAGCTCCTCGAACTGGTCCAGGGCCAGCGCGCCCGTGGTGGGATCGTTGATGGCGGGGGAAAGCGCCTTGGCCGCGATGTCGGTGATGATCCGGAACCCGAACGCCGGGTCCCGGTCCAGCTTGCGTTCCCTGGCCAGCGCGACGCACCGCAGCAGGGCATGCTCGTCCACCGATGCCCAGGATGCGCCGTGCAGCTGGAACAGGGCGCCTCCATCCGAGAGGAAATCGCCCACGGCCGGCACGATCTCCACCACCCCGCCGGCCGCGGCGGCGGTCCGGACCAGGGTTTCCAGGTCGAAGGCCAGCACCACCCCGGACCGGCCGCGATAGGGGATGACCTTCCGGGGCGGCCCCAGGCTTCCGGCAGCGGGGGGGGCCTCGGCGAACGGATCCGGGTAGACCGTACCGATCACCGCCTGGGTCTCCTCGGCGACCGCCTCCATGATGGCGCCCGGGCGCAGCTGGGAAACGCACATCTGGACCAGGAAAAAGAACATGGCCACGCAGATGATGCTCATGACGACCACCAGCAGGACCTGGAGTTGGGGCACCCGGTCCTCGATCCGCCCGAGGGTCCCCAGTGAAAAGGCCCAGGTGAAGGCGAAGGCGGCGACCACCCGCTGGGTCTGGGGCCGTTCGAACATGCGCGCGATGATCCTGGGGGTCAGCAGCCCGCTGGCCATCTGCACAGCCAGCAGCAGGATGCTGAAGGCGAACACGATGAAGGTCAGGAGGGAGGAGCTCAGGGCCCCGACCACGGCCTTGGCCCCGTCGGGGCCGAAGCCCATCCACCTCCAGCGGGTCAGGTCGTCCACCCACCGCACCAGGGGCGCCAACCCCGTGGCCGCGGCCGTGGACAGGATGGGGTAGAGCCACAGGGCCGAGCGCATGAAGCGGGCGCACCGCTGACGTCCGAGCCAATCCATCTGCCCCTCCCCCGGAATCCCGGGCCGCAGCGCTAAAGTTCGAAGACCAGTGACGTGAAGGCGAAGCCGCCCAGGATCGCCAGCAGGAAGGCGATCGCCAGCGCGATGCTCAGGCGCCGGTGGAAGCCCATGCGGTAGAGGCCGCGGAGCTGGAGCACATGCTGCACGATGGCGCCGGTCAGGCCGAGGGTCCCGAGCATCACCAGGAAATAGGCTATGCCCTTGAGCCCGTATTCGCGGGAGAAAGGGCCTTTCATTTCGATGGATTGCACCACGGTTCCCAGTTTGCCCAGGGTGAACCCGAAGCTGATCATGGACAGCGCCGTCCGGATCCAGGCCTGGAGGGTCCGCTCATAGGCCAGGTAGCTGCGGTCCAGGGCCAGGCTTGTACGTTCCATGGCCAGCCGGGTGGACGGGTCCAGTTCGTCGGCGACCGGCGCGTCCGGATGGGGGTTGAGCCAGAGCCCCAGCCTCTTCAGGAGCCCCGCCGTCCCGGGTTTCGCCGACGTCTCGGCGCTCGCCGCAAAATCTCCGTTCGCCATGGCATTCACCTCTCTCTGGGTTTGGGAGACACCCAGTTGGTCAGGCCGCGTACGAGCACGTACGGCACCAGGGCCACCAGTGCCCCCATGACCAGCGCCTCGACGGGCCGGAAAGCCCCGATCGCCAGGTACTGGTAGACGAAGTCCAGCACCAGCGCCAGGAGGAACACCTTGCAGATGCCCTTCCACCCGTCGTGGAGCAGGAACCGCCGTTCCTCCGGGTCGGTCAGCAGAGCCCATCCGTACGGCTTCCGCCCGGCCCGGACGTCCCCGCGCCCGTTCCTGATGCCGAAAAAGATGGCCATGGCCGGCTGCAAGTACAGGCGGAATTTCATGGGCCCGTCGATGCGCCCGATCAACTCGGTCAAGAACTGCTCCGGGCTGGGAATCATGGGAATCCCTTTCAAGGCCAGGTCATCCCTGGATTGGGTGGTGCGGTTCAAGCGGCGCCAGGCGGGCTACCTCCGCCGGCGCACTCGTCCCCTCCGCTCCGGCGGCGCCGGAGGGCTCTTTCCGCCAAGGCCAGTGCCCTTCCACCTCCACGGTGAGCGTCCACCCCAGGAACGTCCGCACCACCACCAGGGCGCCGAGCATGGCGACGTTGAGCATGGTCAGCTCGAAGGCCACGGTGCGGATGATGTCGGCGGCCACCAGGAGCTCCAGGCCGAGCAGCAGCGTCTTGCCCAGCACCACCCGGAAGCGCTCGTAGGCCGTGGTCGCCCCCGTCCAGGTATGGTAGACCCAGCGCACGGTCGCGAACCCGATGAGGCACATCATGATCAGGACCGCCAGCGCCTCGATCCCCCGGGACGCCAGGTCCATCCACAGTCGGGTGCTGTCCATGCTCGCTCCTCCCGGTCAATTCCCCCTGCCCGGCAGGGGGAGGCTGCTGGACCTGGCCCTGGGGCCGGCCCCGGCGGCCTTCCTCAAGGCTGCACGCCGCGCAGAGTGTCCAGTTCGTGCCGGAAGTTCTTGCCCCAGTAGTCGGTGATGGCGTCCACGTCGGCCCAGGTCAGCTGGGCACCCTGCTTCAGGGTCTTGTCGCCGGCCCGGGTCACCACCGCCGCCGCGGCCCGCTTGCCCTGGGCATCCAGCACTTCGAATTCGGCGCTGAACTCGGCGTGGCGGGGGGATCGCCCAGCGACGGCCCGTCCGGCGTTGAAGGCCGCCTTGATGGGCAGGAAGTCGAAGCCGGACACGTCGGTCCGGACCAGCTGCAGCCCCGTGATGGCCATACGGACCCTCAGGACGTCCGGACCGGTCTCGGCGACCACCTGGTAATCCGGCTCCAGGTTCCGGATGAAGGCCTGGAGGACGTCGTCGGTCATCTGCTTCAGCACGTCGGGCCGGGCACCCTTGTACTTGGGGTTCGGCACCAGGTAGACTTCCACGGGGTCGAACATCACCTTCGTATAGGGCTTGAAGTCGGTCTCCGGGTTGATGTACTTGAGCAGGCCCTTGTGGCCGACCACGGGCCTGAGGCCGCTGTAGTCGCCGAGGAATCCCGAATAGGCCAGCTGCGGCGTGTTGGCGGCCTCCGCTTTTTTGGCCGCATTGGATTCCTGGGCCTGGGCAAGACTGGTGCCCAGGATCAGGGCCGCCAGGAGAGAACGAGTGAGGATGGTCATGGGTGCTCCCGTGAGGTAGGTTGGGTGGACGGATCAGAACTTCCAGTTGAGGTAGGCGACGAGGAAATAGAGCTGCGTGTTGCGGAAGGAGCCGTCGATGTCGCCCCGGCCGCCGGCCGCCACCGGAAGCGAGGAGACTTTGTTGATGTTCTGGTTGGAGGACAGCGCGACCTCGGCTGCCGCGCCCCAGCCGAGGCCACTGGGGACCTGCCTCTCCAGGCCGGCGCCCAGGCGCCAGGCGGCGTTGCCCGGCAGGGAGGGGGTCATCCGGCCGCTGTCCTGGTACGCGGAATCGTAGGCTACGCCGAAGTTGTAGAGCCAGTTGGCGTCTTGCCGGTACTGGGCGCCCAGGGCCCCGTGCCAGGTGTCCTTGAAGCCCGTGTCGGTGGTCAGGGAGAGGGGGTTGGAGGACTCCACCGACACGTCCACCTTCCCGAACCGGGACCACTGCTGCCAGCCGGCCCCGGCCAGGACGGCCCAGTGGGGGCTCATCTGGGTGTACAGGCTGGCCATGACTGTCTGGGGCACGTACATGTCCAGGTTGACCCTGGCGCCCGACAGGCCGCGCGCGTTGAGGACGGTGCTGAGCGCCGGCCCTATGCCGGAGAAGTCGGCGTTGGGCTTGAAGCCGAGCTTCACCTCGGAGGTGTAGGCCACCCCGACCCGGGTGTCCTGGCTGAACTCGTACAGCATGCCCAGGTTCACCCCCAGGCCCCAGACGTTGTCGCTGACCTTCAGCTGGCCGTCGGCGAGGGTCGGGTTGAGGTTGTTCACGGCCACTTTGTCCTCGAGCATGCCGTACATGGCGTTCAGGGAGAGGCCGAGGCTTAGTTTGTCGTTCACGCGATAGGCGATGGACGGCAGCACGGAAATGCCGATCAGGGTAGCTTCCTTGATGTAATAGCGGCCCGCCCAGCCGTCGTCGTACTTCTCGGACAGGCCGAAGGTGCCGGCCAGGCCGATCCCGATGCTGAGGTCCGGCGAGATCTGGTGGGTGTAGAACGCACTGGCGCCCGGAGCCCAGCCGATCGGATTGCCGCCGTCGCCGCCGCTGGCGGTGTTGGCGGTGGTGGTGAAGCTCAGGTGGGCGTCGCCGTAAAGGGCCTGCGCGCCCGCCAGGAACTGGCTGCCGTCGAGCTTGACCATGCCCGCCGGATTGGTGAGGACCGTGGAGGCGTCCTGGGCCCGGGCCCCGTAGCCCGCCGAGGCCAGGCCCACGTCCGCGGTGCCCGCCTCGTAGAGCATCAGGCCCCCGGCCGTGGCCGGAAGGGAGCACAGGGCGCAGACCAGGGCGGAGAGCGTGGCAGGCCACAAGGTCCGGCGCAGGTTGACCGCTGGTTCCATTTTCCCCTCCAAATGTCGGTTTGTGTCTCCCATGTTGGTCTCCGCCGGAGCGGAAACCATCGGCCGTTGGTCCTATACGGGTGGTCCGCCGTGCGTGGGTCATGGGACGAACGTCCTATGGCAGGCGGGCTGGATTCAGCGAATCCTTCCCATGTCACCCCGACCGAGGACCGTTTCCCATTCCGCAGGTTCCGCTTTCAGCACGCCTCCCGGGCCCGGGCTGCCGGGCCCCGGATATGACGTACGCCAACCTCTGGAATTCCCAGCAGCCGTTTCACCAACCATCAAGGAGCGAAGGAAGGACCAGGCCCCAGCCTCTGGATGAGCCCCGCCTGGAAGGCAACCCATCACCAGGCCGCGGCCCCCAAGGGGCGCCCGTGGCCGTTCTCATAGGAGAAGAGCACATGGCCAAGAAAAAGCCAAACATCCTCATCATCTGGGGCGACGACATCGGCTGGTACAATGTCAGCGCCTTCAATTTCGGCATGATGGGGTACCAGACGCCCAACATCGACCGGATCGCCAAGGAAGGCGCCATGTTCACCGACTGGTACGGCCAGCAGAGCTGCACCGCCGGACGCGCCGCCTTCATCACCGGCCAGTCGCCGATCCGCACCGGGCTGACCAAGGTCGGCCTCCCCGGATCCAAGCTCGGGCTGCAGCCCGAGGACCCGACCATCGCCGAGCTGCTCAAGCCCCACGGCTACGCCTGCGGCCAGTTCGGCAAGAACCACCTGGGCGACCGGGACGAGTTCCTGCCCACCGTCCACGGCTTCGACGAGTTCTTCGGCAACCTCTACCACCTGAACGCCGAGGAAGAGCCCGAGAATCCGGACTATCCCGATCCCAAGCAGTACCCGGACTTCCGCAAGAAGTTCGGCCCGCGGGGCGTCCTGCATTGCTGGGCGAACCCGGACGGCACCCAGAAGATCGAGGACACCGGACCCCTGACCAAGAAGCGCATGGAGACGATGGACGAGGAGATCACCGCCGGGGCGCTGGACTTCATGGAGCGCAAGGCCAAGGCCGGCCAGCCCTTCTTCTGCTGGTGGAACTCCACCAAGATGCACGTCTGGACCCACCTGAAGGAGGAGTGTGTCGGCAAGACCGGGCTCGGCGTCTATGCCGATGGCATGGTGGAGCATGACCGCCAGGTTGGCCAGCTGCTCGCCAAGCTCGAAGAACTGGGCATCGCCGACAACACCATCGTGATGTATTCAACCGACAACGGCGCTGAGGAACTGAGTTGGCCGGACGGCGGGACGACCCCGTTCCGCGGCGAGAAGGACACCAACTACGAGGGCGGCTGGCGGGTGCCGACCTTCATCCGGTGGCCGGGCGTCATCAAGCCGGGCACGGTTTCCAACGAGATCTTCTCCCACCAGGACATGCTGCCCACGCTGGTGGCCGCGGCCGGCGAACCGGACATCGTCGAGAAATGCCGGAAGGGCTACACCGCCGGCGCCAAGACCTTCAAGGTCTACCTCGACGGGTTCAACATGCTTCCCTACCTGAAGGGCGAAGTGAAGAAGAACCCGCGTCCCGGCTTCCTCTACTGGAGCGACGAGGGTGACCTGATGGCGATCCGCTACGGCGACTGGAAGGTCCACTTCACCGTCCAGCGCTCCGAGGGCATGATGGCCTGGCAGGAGCCTTTCACGTCCCTGAGATTCCCCATGCTGGTCAACCTGCGCTCCGATCCATTCGAGAATGCGGAAGTCGCCGCCGACGTGTACTACAACAAATGGCGCGCGGACCGGGTCTTCATGCTGGTGCCCGCCGGCGCCCTGGTGGCCCAGTACATGCAGACCATGATGGAATTCCCGCCCCGCCAGAGTCCGGAAAGCTGGAGTCCCGCCGGGATGCTGGAAAAGCTCAAGGAAAAAGCCGCAGCCCTCAACACCGCTGCCCATCGGGGATAAGACACACCTGGTGGAGAACCTCCCCGATGGGCCATAAGCCCATCGGGGGCTTTTCGGACCCGACCATCAGCCAGGATTGCGCCTAGGCAACCAAAGGGATAACCAGCCAACAGAAGATCATGGAAGAGGCCAGTCATGGGCCGATCATCGAACCATAAACGGCACCTTCCTTCCGCCTTCACCACGCTTTCCCCAGCCTTATTCCTGGCCCTCACCACCGTCGGCTCCGCCCAGTCCCTGGAACCGCGCGCCTACTCGCCATCGCCCATCGGGGCGAATTTCGCGGTCATCGGCCTCTCGGAATCATCCGGATCGGTCCTTCTGGATCCCTCGCTCCCGGTCACCAATGTGACCGCCAGGATCTACGGCACCGCCCTGGCCTATGGACACACCTTCGCCTGGCTGGGGAGGCAGGCCCTGGTCACCACGGCCTTCCCGTATGCCTGGGGCAACCTCCAGGGCCAGGTCAGTCAAACCTCTACCAGCCTCCGCCGGTCGGGTGCGGGCGACTTGCAGGCCCGGTTTTCCGTGAACGTCCTGGGCAGCCCGGCGCTCTCGCCCCAGGCCTTCGCCAAGGAACCGGAAAGGTTCATCCTGGGCACCAGCCTCACCATCGTGGCTCCCACGGGCCAATACGATCCCGCCCGGCTCATCAATATCGGGACGAACCGGTGGGCGTTCAAGCCCGAGTTGGGTGTGTCCTATCCTTGGAAGAAGTTCGTTCTGGATTTTTATGCCGGGGCCTGGTTCTTCGCGGACAACAGGAACTTCTACCCGGGCCAGGCCACCAAACGCCAGGACCCGCTCACGGAGGTCCAGGGGCACCTCAGCTACACCTTCAAACCCCGCCTTTGGCTGGCCTTCGACAGCACCTGGTATGGGGGCGGCGCGTCGACCGTGAACCATGTCCCGGACAACGACCGGCAGAGCAACTCTCGCGCGGGCGTCACCCTCTCCCTGCCCCTGGGACGGGCCCAGTCCCTGAAGACCTTCTACAGCAGAGGCGTCACGGCCCGGTCCGGCCAGGAATTCACCTCTTACGGCATGGGCTACCAGGTGGTCTGGTTCTGAAGGGAAGGAACTGGAATGGAACTTTTCCCAAGTGTCGAATGCCACCCGCCGGGTGCAGCTGGAGCGAGGAGAACGTTGGGAACCGGGGCCAGAGCGAACACGAACCTCGCCGCCCTGCTCCGGCGCACCGCCGTGTGGGGGCCCGGCCTCCTGGTCATGCTGGCCGACACGGACGCCGGCAACGTGGTGACCGGGGCCCAGGCCGGGGCCCGCTGGGGCTACCGGCTGCTGCCGCTCCTGGTGCTGCTGATCCCGGTGCTCTACATGGTGCAGGAACTGACGGTGCGGCTCGGCATCCACACCGGGCGCGGCCACGGCGAGCTGATCCGGGAACGGTTCGGCCCCGGGTGGGCCTGGCTGGCCACGGCGGGGCTCGCCGTGGCGACCCTCGGCTCCCTGGTCACCGAATTCACCGGGGTGGCGGGGATCGGGGAGCTCTACGGCCTGTCCCGGAACGTGACCCTGCCCGCGGCCGCGGCCGCCCTGCTGGCCGTGGTGGCCACCAGCTCCTACCGGCGGGTGGAGCGGACCGCCGTGCTCATCGGCCTGTTCGAGCTGGCGTTCATCGCGGTCGCCTGGGCCGCGCATCCGAGCGCATCGGCCGTGGCCCGGGACGCCACCCGCCTGCCCCTGGGCGACCGGGAATTCCGCTACATGACGGCGGCGGTCATCGGCGCGGTGTTCAACCCCTGGATGGTCTTCTACCAGCAGTCCGCCACCGTGCAGAAGGGCCTCAAGCCCGCCGACCTCAAGGCGGCCCGCTGGGAGACCGCGGCCGGCTCGGTGCTGACCCAGTGCCTGACCGGGGCCGTGCTGATCGCCGCGGCGGCGGTCCTGGCGCCCAGGGGCGCTGCGACGGACCTGGGCAGCGTGGGCCGGATCAGCGAGGCCCTGCGGCCGCTGCTCGGCAACGCGGTCGGGCGCGGAGTCTTCAGCGCAGGGGTGGTGGGTGCCTCCCTGGTGGCCGCCATCGTGGCTTCGCTGGCCCTGGCCTGGGGCGTGGGCGAAGCGGCCGGCTACCGCCGTTCCCTGGGGTCCCAGCCGTTCCGGACCCGGTGGTTCTACGGCGCCTACGCGGCCAGCGTGATCGGCGCCGCCGCCCTGGTGGGACTGGTGCCGGACCTGGTGCGGCTCAACCTCGCGGCCCAGGTCCTGAACGCCTTCCTGCTGCCGCTGGTGGGTGGGCTGCTGGTGGCCCTGGCGGCCAAGGCCTTGCCGGAGCCGCTGCGCCTGCGGGGCATGTACCTCTGGACGGTGGTCGGCGCCACGGCTCTGGTCATGGTTGTGGGGCTGGTGGCGGGGGTTTCGGGATGGTCGTAGCTGCACCGGCGTAATCATTTGTCGATAAAGGATGGGATCATGGCAGAAAAATTGAACGTCGAGACCGCACCCCCGCACAACGGGTCCGAAGCCCGGGCCAGGGCGTCATTTCATGCGGAAATACTGGAGATCATCGAAGCGATCGTCCTGTCGGTGATCGCCGTGGCGACGGCCTGGAACGGGTTCCAGGCGGCGAAATGGGACGGGCGTCAAGGGTACCTGTACGGGACCGCTACGCGCCTGCGCGTGGAGGCCGCCGTCGCGTCCGCCGAAGGCGGGCAACGCCGGATCATGGATGTCACGACATTCAACAGCTGGATCAAGGAAAAGGAATCGAAGGACGAGCGCACCGCTGCCCAGTACGTGCACCGGTTCAGCCCCGAATACCGTATCGCCTTTGACGCCTGGCTCAAGACCGAACCGTTCAGGACGCCGGGCGCACCGCCCGGGCCCCTCTTCATGCCCGACTACCACAGCCCCCTGCTTGAAGAAGCTGCCAGGCTCAACCAGGAGGCCACGGCCGCCTTCGCCGCCGGGACGGAAGCCCGGGTGATCGCCGAACAGTATGTCCGGGCCTCGGTGCTGCTGGCCGTGGTCATTTTCCTGGTCGCGCTGGCCCAGCGGTTCAAGATCCGCAGGGTGCGGATCGGACTGGTCTTAGTCGCCAGCACCGTGATGGTTTATGCCCTGGTGAACATGGCGTCGTGGCCTCGGCTGCAGATCGAACCTGTCTCGCAGAGTTCGATGCACTGACGGCGGCCTCACGGCTGGAACCCGCTCCGCTTGCCCGCCTCCAGGTACCGCTCAGGGTCCAGGAGGCCGAAGAGCTGGATCATCTTGGCCACCAGCCCGGTCCAGCCGGTCTGGTGGCTGGCGCCGAGCCCGGCGCCGTTGTCGCCGTGGAAGTATTCGTAGAAGAGGAGGTGGTCGCGCCAGAGCGGATCGGACTGGAAGGTCGCGTTGCCGCCGAAGACTGGGCGCCTGCCGTCCTCGCCGCGAGTGAAGATGCGGGTGAGCCGGCTGGCGATCTCCCGGGCGACCTCGAAGAGGTCCATCATCGTTCCGGAGCCGGTGGGGCATTCGACCTTGAAGCCGTCGCCGTAGTACAGGTAGTAGTTCAGCAGCGCCCGGATGATGAGGCCGTTCACCGGCATCCAGACCGGGCCCCGCCAGTTGGAGTTGCCGCCGAACATGCCGGTGTTCGACTCGGCTGGAAGGTAGTCCACCCGGTAGTCCTGGCCGCCCGCCCGGAAGACGTAGGGGTTCCGCTCGTGGAACTTGGAGAGCGAGCGCAGGCCGTAGGGGCTCAGGAATTCGTCTTCATCGAGCATCTTCGCGAGGATCCGGCGCAGACGCTCCGGATTGAGCAGGGCGATCATCCCCCGCCCAGCCACCCCGAGATGGTCCGGGCCGATGGGGTGGATGGCCTCCACGAGCCCGGGCATGCGGCGCAGGCGCTTCAGCACCTGGGGGAAGGCCCGCGGCAGGCGGTCCCGCTGCCACTTCTCGACCACCGTGGCCGCGCAGAGGGGGAGCAGCCCCACCATGGAGCGCACCTTGAGCCTCTGGGCGCTGCCGTCCGGAAGGCGGAGCAGGTCATAGTAGAAACCGTCCTCCTCGTCCCACATGCCGTCCTGCCCGGGCCGGTTCATGGCCGCCGCGATGTAGAAGAAGTGCTCCGCGAACTTGACGACCATGTCCTCGTAGGCAGGGTCGTGGGCGGACACCTCCGCGGCCAGCTCGATCATGTTCTGGGTGAACAGGGCCATCCAGGCGGTGCCGTCCGCCTGCTCCAGGTACCCACCCGTGGGCAGCGGCGCGCTGCGGTCGAAGACGCCGATGTTGTCCAGGCCCAGGAAGCCCCCCTCGAAGACGTTCTGGCCCAGACGGTCCTTGCGGTTCACCCACCAGGTGAAATTGAGCACCAGCTTATTGAACGCCGACTTGAGGAATTCGACGTCGGTATCGCCGCGCAGGGCCTGCTCGGTGCGGTACAGGAACAGCGTCGCGAAGGCGTGGACCGGTGGGTTCACGTCGCTGAAGTTCCATTCGTAGGCAGGCATCTGGCCGCTGGGATGCAGGTAGGCCCCGCGGAGCATCAGGTCCAGCTGCTCCTTGGCGAAGGCGGGGTCGACGATGGCCAGGGGCAGCGTGTGGAAGGCCAGGTCCCAGGCCGCGTACCAGGGGTATTCCCACTTGTCGGGCATGGAGATGATGTCTTCGTTCAGCATGTGGAACCACTCCCGGTTCCTGGACACCCGGCTCCCGGACCGGAGGGGGTTGGCGTGGTGCTCGTCCAGCCACTGGTTGCCGTCGAAGAAATAGAACTGCTTGCTCCAGAGCATCCCGGCGATGGCCTGGCGCATCACTCCGGCCTGGTCCGCCGGGAGCGACGGCGGGGTCAAGTCGCCGTAGAAGGCGTCCGCCTCCTGCTGCCGCGCGGCCATCACCGCGTCGAACGCCGTCCCGAAGGCGCCTGCCGCCCGGGTGGAGAGGCGCAGGTGCAGCACGGCCGACTGGCCGGGCTCGATCCTGCGCCGGTCGTGGGCGGCCACCTTGGTCCCGGCCTGGGCGGGGTTCACCGTGCCCTGGCGCCCCAGCACCACGCAGTCGTTGATGCCGTCCTTCACGTACGGGGCGGCGTTGGGAACCCCGGGGAACAGGCGTTCGCTGTTGGTCTCGTTCTCCGTGAAGAGAAGTGGCACCTCCCCCTCGCAGGCAAGGGTGTACTCCCCAAGGAGGGGGTGGGTCGCCCGGACTGCGCTCGTGCCCGCGGGCCCCTCGACCTGCCGCAGCAGCGGCTTTTCGCCCGGCGCCGCCGGCAGCGCCGCCCAGTCGTTGCGGAACCAGAGCGTGGGCAGGAGGTGCAGTTCGGCTGCCGCCGGCCCCCGGTTCACCGCGGTGATCCGGATCAGGACATCCTCCGCATCCCCTTTGGCGTACTCCACGAAGACGTCGAAATAGCGGCCGCCGTCGAAGACGCCCGTATCCAGGAGCTCGTATTCCATCTCGTCCCGGGACCGCCGGGCATTGGTATTGACGAGATCCTCATAGGGGTAGGCAGCCTGGGGGTATTTGTAGAGGAATTTCATCCAGGAGTGGGTCGGCGTGCTGTCCAGGTAGAAGTAGTACTCCTTGACGTCCTCGCCGTGGTTGCCTTCGCTGTTGGTGAGGCCGAACAGCCTCTCCTTGAGGATCGGGTCCCGCCCGTTCCATAGGGCCAGGCTGAAGCAGAGGCGCTGCCGGTCGTCGGAAATGCCGCCGATGCCGTCCTCCCCCCAGCGGTAGGCGCGGGAGCGGGCCTGGTCATGGGTGAAATAACCCCAGGCGTCGCCCCCTTCGCTGTAGTCCTCCCGCACCGTCCCCCATTGCCGCTCACTGAGGTAAGGCCCCCATTTCTTCCAGGCCTTCTCCCCCTTGCGGTCTTCCTCGAGCCGACTCTGCTCCGCGTTCATGGTTGGCCTTTCTCCTGCGGACTAGGGCAGGGATTCTGGGTTCAAGCGAGGTTCGTCCGCGCCGGCCGGGGTGGCCCCTCCCCCCGGGCGAGATAGGCCTGCAGGGCCAGGTGCAGGTCGTAAAACATGCGGCCGCGGCCCAGCTGCCCGGCCAGGGGCGAACGTTCGATGATCTTCAGCAGGTCGGGGTTGATGGCCGCCAGCCACAGTTCCAGGCCGTGGACGCGCAGGTTCCGCTCGGCTTCGGTCAGCATGAGCAGGGCGGTGTATTCCATGTCCGCGATCCCGCTGCACTCCAGCACGATGACCCGGGGACCGTGCTGGACCATCAGAGCCCGCATTTTCTCCGCGGTCCGTTCCGCGTTGGCGAAGGTCAGGAGCCCCTCGGTGCGGAGCATCAGCAGGCCGGGGATGGTCTCGTCCTGGGCGTGGCTGCCGGCGGAGCGGAAGATGTTCTTGTCCCGGTTGTAGGCCAGGGCGTAGACCACCGGATGGTTGGCCTGGTAGAGCAGGGTGAGCAGGGAGATGACCACCCCGATCAGGATGCCCGGCAGGGTGCCCACCAGGACCACCCCCGCCAGCGCCACCAGGGCCCAGGCCAGTTCGTCCTTGCGGATCCCGGCGATCTCCAGGAAATGGTCGATCCTGACCATTGAGGCGGCGGTCACCATGATCAAGGCGCCCAGGGCCGCCTTCGGCAGCAGGCTGATCACCGGGGCCAGCAGGAGCAGGCTGACCAGGACCGCGGCGGCGCCGGCCCACTGGGCCATCTGGCTGCGCGCGCCGGAGGCGTCGGTGATCGCGGTCTGGGAGGCGCCGCCGCCGGCAGGCATGCCGCCCGCGAAGGCGGCGGCCAGGTTGGCGGCGCCCAGGGCCAGCAGCTCGCGGTTGGCGTCCACCGGCCGGTCCTGCCGCTGGGCGAAGGCCCGGGCCGCCGCCACCGACTCGGCGAAGGACATGAGGGCGATGCCCAGGGCCCCGGGCCAGAGCAGGGCCGCCGTGGCCAGGTCCGGGAGGGCCAAGGCCGGAAGGCCCGAGGGCATCGTGCCCACCGGCTTGATGCCGAAGCTTGCGAGACCGAACCCGGCGGCGGCGGCGATGCTCAGGACCACCACGGCCAGGGGCGCCGGGAATTTCGGGAAACGCCGGCGCAGCCCCAGCAGGAGCCCGATGCCGGCCAGGGCCACCAGCAGGGTCGGCCAGTGGGTCTGGGCGAGCCGCCCGGGGAGCTCGGCCACCGTGCCCAGGGCGGTCCGGCTGGCGATCTGGATCCCCAGCACCGATTTGAGCTGGCCGATGATGATCACGAGGCCCACCCCGGCCTTGAAGCCTACCAGGACCGGGAAGGAGATGAAGTTGGCCAGGAAGCCCAGACGCAGGAGGCGCGCCAGGACCAGGATCCCGCCCACCAGCAGGGCCAGGGTCGCGGCGATCGCCGCCGGGCTGGCCTGGACCCCGCCGGAGGCGGCCAGCGCCACCTGGGTGGCGGTGAGCATGGCGATGGCCGAGGTGGTGGAGACGCTCAACGGGCGGGAAGTGCCCAGGAGGGGGTAGGCCAGCATAGCGGCCAGGGCGGTGTAGAGCCCCACCTCGACGGTGAGCCCGGCGATGACCGCGTAGGCCATGGCGTTGGGAATCACCACGGCCGCGGCGGTGAGCCCGGAGACCAGGTCCCGGCGAAGCCACGCCCTGGGATAGCTGCGCAGCCAGCCCGGGAGCGGCATGGGGAGCGTCCTCCCCGCGGCCTCGGCGGTCATGGCTTAGGGACCGTTCCCTGGGTGCGGTTGACCGGGTCCAGGGTCGAATCCAAGCCCCGACGCCGGGAAGCGTCGAACACGACCTGGTCGTAGCACCAGAGCCGCTCGAACAAGGCACGCGCGCAAGCGGGGTCCCCGCCTGCGCCGAGGATCGCGCCGATGGTCCGCTCCCCGTCGATGGCCTGGAACAGCTGCCAGCCGGCACGGTCCACGGGGTGCACCAGGTCGGTGCAGGTATGGCCGCGGTTGATCAGCACGGCCGCGGCCCCGGCCGGCAGCCGTTCCTGGACGGCGATCGTGTCCGGCGTCCGGACCGGGACGTAGTCCAGCCAGTCCCCTCCCTCGAAGGTGACCGGCGGCGGCGCGGAATCGCTCCGGCAGGCCACCAGGCTGTGGCTGACCAGGGTGCCCCGGAACAGTTCGGCCGCCGCGTACTGGTCCTCGGGGGGCAGCCCCGCCAGCCGGGAAGCCTGGGGGATCCGGGCCAGGACCCCGCAACGGGGGCTGTAGGGGGCCTGCCTCAGCCAGCGCACGAAGCCCAGCCCGGCCCGGCCGAGGAAGGCGAACAGTTCCGGGACCGAGTAGGCCCGGTCCTGGGGGTGCAGCAGCGCGTCGGCCAGGGCGGCTTCCTGGCGGAAGTCCGGGGCCTCGCGCAGGAGCGTGGCCAAGGGATGTCCGGCCGGCAGCGACCCCAGGGCCTGGATGAGCTCCCGGATGCCCTGGTCGGTGGCCCCGATGCCGAGCAGGCGGCAGAAGGCCTGGATCAGGTAGATCCCGGCGCGGCCGTACGGCGCATAGACCATGAGGTGGAGGGCTCCGCCGGGCTCCAGGACTTCGGCCAGGGCCTTGAGCCCCGCATCCGGGTCCGGAAGATGGTGCAGCACGCCCGTGCAGACGATCTGGTCGAAGGACAGCCCCAGTTCGCCCACCCGCTCGAGGGCAAGCTGGCGCACCTGGAGGTTGTCCAGCCCGTACTTCTCCTTGAGCGCCTCCGTGCTGCGCACGCTGGCGGCGCTGAAATCGATGCCGGTCACCTGGGCCGAGGGCCAGCGCAGGGCGTGCCTGGCCGCCTGGGCGGTGCCGCAGCCGGCCACCAGGATCGACCGTGCCTCCCCATAGGGCCGGTGCGGCCAGGACAGGTGGAAGTCGGCGCGCCGCCGGGCCGGGTCCTGCCACTCCCGGCGGTAGTTGTCCAGGCTGGCCACGGGCCGTGGATAGGGATACCGCTCATAGAAGTCCTGGACCCTGTCCCTGGCCAAGCCGGGTGTCTCCTGGGAAGAGGCCGGGGCGGGCATGGCGGATCAGCCGGTGGGTCCGGCCGGGCCGACGGCGCTGAACGAGGAGACGGGTGCCCGGTCGCCGTGGCAGAAGCGGAACTTCCTGCCGCCGCCGCAGGGACAGGGTGCGTAAGGATCGCGCTGCTTGTCCTCGGCGGCCACGAGGTGCATGACGTCGGCCGGGGCCCGCCGCTGCTGGATCAGCTGGGCCATCTGGTTGAAGCGCGGGCCGGTGTGCATGAAGAACCGCTCCAGGCCCGGGCAGAGGTAGTTCTGGCCCGGCTCGCCGTCCCTGGAGAGGACGAAGCGGTCCTTGGGGCAGCCGCCGTTGCACCAGTTCAGGACCTTGCAGTTCCGGCACTGGGCGGTGAGGGTGTCGCGCTTGTCCTGGCCGAACTTGCGCTGCCGGGGCGAGGCCACCAGCTCCGCCATGTGGGTCTGGTGGATGTTGCCGAGCAGGTAGTCCGGCTCGACGAAATGGTCGCAGCTGTAGAGGTCGCCGTTGTGCTCCAGGGCCGGGCCGTAGCCGCAGGTGGGGGCGTGGATGCACAGCAGGTGGCGGCCGAAGAAGGCCTCGAGGGTCACGTCGAACAGCTGGACGTAGACCTGGCCCACGTCCCGGCGCACCCATTCCTCGAAGATGTCGATGAGGAAGCGGCCGTACGGCTCGGCGCCCACGGTCCGGTCGGTGACCAGGTTGCCGGTCTGGGTGTAGAGCAGGCGCTTCTGGCCGGGCTGCTCGCTCCAGCCCCGGTTGGCGATGGGCAGGGTCTCGGCGCTGGCGCGCTCGATGATCGGGATGAACTGCATCCACCTGGCGCCCAGCTCGTCCCGGAAGAACCGGTACACCGCGCGGCCGTGGTCCTGGTTGGCGGCGTTGACGGTGCACAGGATGTTGAAGTCCACCTGGTGCCGGCGCAGGGCCCGCCAGCCCTTCAGCATCAGGTCGAAGGTGCCCCGGCCGCCGCGGTCCACCCGGTAGGTGTCGTGCAGTTCCTGGGGCCCGTCCACGCTGAGCCCGACCAGGACGTTGTGCTCCTTGAAGAAGGCGCACCAGTCGTCGTCCAGCAGCAGCCCGTTGGTCTGGAACGTGTGCTCCACGGTCTGGCCGGGCTTGCGGTACTGCTCCACCAGCTCCATGGACCGCTGGTAGAACGGTAGCTTCATCAGGGACGGCTCGCCCCCCTGCCAGGCCACGGTGACCGTGGGCGCCCGGTGCGACTCCAGCAATTGGCGGATGTAGGTCTCCAGGGTCTGGTGGGACATGCGGCTCTTGTCGTTGGGGTAGAGCGCCTCCTTGGACAGGAAGAAGCAGTACGTGCAGTTGATGTTGCAGGTGGACCCGCTGGGCTTGGCCAGCAGGTGGAAGCCCGGCGGGGCATGGGCCAGGATGCTGGGGTCGAGGGCGGGGGACAGGTCGGTCATGGGTGGATCCGCAGGGAACGATCGTGGGGGTTGGGCAAGGCCGGAAAGGATCAGCCCGCCATGATGGCACGGACCTCGGTGGCGCGCTCGTCCACCGGGATCTCCGGCAGGCTGGCCCCGGCCTTCACCGGCAGCCGGCGCAGGTGGTCCATGATCGCCTGCCACTCCTTGATCTCGGTGACGGCGTTGCCATCCGGCTGGGTGGCGATGCTGCTCCGGTCCTGGACGCCATGGGGCGGGAGCATGTAGGGCGTGTTGGCGCCGGGCAGTTCCAGGGCCTCGACCCTGGAGTTGAGGGGCTGGCCGTCCTTGTTCTTGGGCACGAGCGGCAGCTTGCCTTTGGTGTACTTGGGGATTCCCGCGAGGATCAGGCCCAGGTAGAGGGGGCAGGTGAGGCTGTAGAGGCGGTCATCCTTGCCGGTGATGTCGATGGCGCCGTAGCCGCGGTCCAGGTCGCCCAGCTCGATGGCCGTCACCCGGTCGAGGGCGGGGCGCGCCTTGTCGTAGCGGAACCGCATGCCGGACACCCGGGGGAAGTAGTCGCCCGGGTGCGTCGGGTTGTCCACCAGCAGGAACTCCAGCAGGCTCTTCAGCTCCAGCCCGTTGAAATAGCCCGTGACCAGGGCGCTGCCGGCGGTGGGGTCGACGATGCCGGCGCCCAGGGGCGCCACCGAGAACACATCGTAGACGGTCTGCACGCCTGCCTTGCCGCGCTTCAATCCGGCGCGCATCAGGCCGTTACTGGTGAACCCCACGTCGGCCTTGGTGGCCGCCCGAAACGCATCGGTGACCAGGTTGGCCAGCGGGGTGCCGGCGGCGATGTCGGTGAACGTGTTGGGCAGGTCCCGGGGCGCGATCGCCAGCGGCTGGTCGATGCTGTAGCCCCGTGAGGCGAACACGGCGAGGGTGACCTCGGGCTTGAGCTGGTCGATGGCCTCCTGGACCGGGTGGACGCCCAGGACGGCGTCGTCCACCGGGTAGAGCCGGTAGGACTCCACCACCACCTTGGCGCCCTCCAGGGCGAGCACCAGCTCGCCCAGGTTCTTGCTCTCGAAGCCCGCCTGGACCACGGGGGTGCGGCCGCCGGCGAGGATCGCCTCCTCGAGGGCGGTATGGCTGTGGCCGCCAATCACCACGTCGATGCCCGGCACCGCCGCGGCCAGGCGCACGTCGTCGCCGTCGTGGTAGCGCCCGTCCTTGTCCTTCTCCACGCCGCCGTGGCTGAGGGCGATGACCACATCCACCTTCTCCTTGTCGCGGAGCACCGTCACCATCTCCTGGGCGGCGGCGACCGCGTCGGAGAACACCACGGCGCTGGAATTGGTGTAGAAGATGGCCTCCTTGCCCAGCACCCCGAACAGCCCGAAGCGCAGGCCGCCCCGCTCGATCACCAGGTACCGGCGGATCACCTTCTCGCTGGCCAGGCGCTGGAGGTCGGCCAGGGTCTTGTCGTCGCCTGGGAACTGGGTGTTCGAGGCGACCACCACCGGCATCCGGCCGGCCTTGCTCGCCACGGCGATGGACTGGCCCAGGCCGTCGGCCCCCAGATCAAAATCGTGGTTGCCGAAGGTGACGGCGTCGTAGCCCATCATGCCCATGAGCCTCAATTCGCCGCCGGTTTCGCGGCTGGCGGCCCCGAACGCGGTGCCCATGCTGTAGTCGCCCGCATCCAGCACCAGCACCGGGCCCTGGGCCTCGCGCGCCGCCTTCCGGATCGCGATCAGGCTGGCCAGGCGGGAGAAGCCGCCCTGGGTGTGATCGTTGTTCAGGGTGAACGGGGAATAGTCCGAGGCCGGGCCCATCCCGACCAGGCTCGAGTGCATGTCGTTGGTGTGCAGGATCGTGAACGTCTTTTTCATGGGGTTGACCTCCGGCACTGCGGAAAGGGCACCGGGCAGGAGCAGGGTCGCTCCGGCAGCCATGGAGGCGCCCATGAACTGTCGCCGCGAGGGCGACTCGGGCGGGATGCTGGGCTTGTACGCCGCCATGGGCTGCCTCCTGGGTGGATGGGAATTGGGATGAATAATTAGGGGGCTTCCTTCGGGTAAGCTTTGGACCTGGTCAAATGGACTCGAGAGATTCCCTAAAACATAGGAGCCCCGGGGCCCCGGTCCCATAGCCCCTAGGTCCTAGAGCGCCCGTGTGGACTCGGGAATGGGGAGGCCCGGCTTGGCTGGGGGCGGGTCGGGAATCCTGCGCGCCAGCGGCCGGGACCTGCGACGGCCACGCCGGCGGCCACCTTGCTGGAGAGTGAACCGGCTTCCATCCGTTCGGTGGATACCCTGGTCACGACCATGAGCCCCAACAAGGTTGTGGCGAGCAGAGCCGTCAGACCGTGACTGAGGCGTGAAGATGCAGGCCCAGGGCGTGGACGACCTTGAGGAAGGTGTCCAGTTCTGGATTGCCCTCACCGGATAAAGCGCGATAAAGGGATTTCCGATTGAGCCCCGTTTCCTTGGCGATCTTGGCCATGCCCTTGGCCCGGGCGATGGTGCCCAAGGCCGCGGCGATCACCTGGGGGTGGCCGTCCTCGAGAGCAGCTTCGAGGAGAGCGGCCATCCGCTCCTCACTGTCCAGGTTCGCGGCGGCATCGTAGGGGGTTGTCATGGTCTTGGCTGCCCGGGCAGGAGCAGGATGGGTGCGGGGGCTACGGCGCTTGGTGGGTTCCATGGGTTTCTCTCGTCAAAGATTGCCAGCCAACTTCAGGGCGTTCCCGATGTCCTTCGCTTGAGTGCTTTGGTCGCCCCCGGCGAGAAGGAAGATGAGGGAGCGGCCTTTTCTGCAGAAATAGACCCGGTACCCGGGGCCGTAATCGATGCGCAAGTCTGAAAGGCCTTGGCCCACAGGCTTCACATCGCCAGGAAGGCCCATGGCCAGGCGAATGATCCTCGTCTCGATGCGGGCGTAAGCCCGCGCATCGTTCAATCCGTCGGCCGCTTGCGGGTCAGGGCTGCACGCCCCGCGCGGCGTCCAGGTCGTGGCGGAAATTTTTTGCCCAGTAGGCGGTGATGGCGTCCACGTCGCTCCAGGTCAGGTCGGCGCCCTGCTGGAGGGTCTTGTCGCCGGCCCGGGTCACCACCGCCGCCGCGGCCCGCCGGCCCTGGGCGTCCAGCACTTCCACCTCGGCGCTCAGCTCCGCGCGGCGGGGGGACTTCCCGGCCACGGCCCGCCCGGCGTTGAGGGCCGCCTTGACGGGGAGGATGTCGAAGAGCGTCGCGTCGGTCTTGACCAGCTGCAGCCCGGTGATGGCCATCCGGACCTCCAGGACGTCCGGGCCGGTCGCGGAGACCACCTGGTAATCCGGCTCCAGCTCCCGGATGAAGGCCTGGAGGACGTTGTCGGTCATCTCCTTCAGCACATCGGGCCGGACACCCTGGTAATCCGGGTTCGGCACCAGGACGACCTCCACCGGGTCGAACGTCACCTTCGTGTAGGGCTTGAAGTCCACCGCCGGGTTGACGTACCGGAGCAGTCCCTTGCGCCCGATGACGGGCCTGAGCTTGCTGTAGTCGCCCAGGAATCCAGAATAGGCGAGCTCCGGCACCTCGGCCGCCCTGGCCTCGGCTTGTCGGGCCGCGTTGGATTCCTGGGCCTGGACCAGGCCGCCGCCCAGGCACATGGCCGCCAGAAGGGAACGAGTCAGGAACGTCATGGGTACCCCCGCGAGGAAGGTTGGGATGCATCGAACGCCAACCCGGCTGAAGACCTCAGGAATCGTGCGGGCCGGCGGCCGGGACCTGCGCCAGCCACGCCGGCGGCCGCCGCGCGGGCCAGCGGGTGGCCTGGTCGTAGGCATGGGCCAGCTGCAGGAGCTCCCAATCCCCCCTGGGCCGGCCGATGAGCTGCAGGCCCATGGGCAGCCCGGCCCCGTTGAACCCGGCCGGGACGCTGATGGCCGGGGCCCCGGCCATGGAGGCCGGCACAACCACCTCCATCCACCGGTGGTAGGTGTCCATGGTCCGGCCGGCGACGGACCGGGGCCAGGTGAGGCGCTTGTCGAACGGGAACACCTGGGCGCTGGGCAGGGCCAGGGCGTCGAACCGCCCGAACAGCTCCAGCACCCTCAGGTACCAGGCGCTGCGCCGGGCCGAGGCGGCGAACACCTGGGGGCCGGTGAGGGCCAGCCCCTGCTCCACCTCGAACACCACTTCGGGCTTGAGCTGGGCCCGCTGGGCGGGGTCCTGGTACTGGGGGCCATGCTCCCCGGCGATCCCGAAACTGCGCAGGACCATCCAGGCGGACCACAGCTCGTCCAGGTCGAAGCCCGGGTCGGCCGGCTCCACCGCGCAGCCCAGGCCCTCCAGGACGCCCAGGGCCGACTGGCACAGGTCCAGGATCCCCGGTTCCATGGCCAGGTGCCCGCCCAGGTCCCCCAGCCAGCCGATGCGCAGGCCCTTCACGTCCCGGTCCAGGGGCCCGGCGAACCGCGCCGGGTCCTGGTCCAGGCACAGGGGCGCCCGGGGGTCGGGCCCGGCCATGACCGAGAACAGCCGGGCCAGGTCGGCCACGGTCCGGGCCATGGGCCCGCTGGTGCTCATCTGCTTGATGAACAGCTCCGTGGCCGGGACCCCCGGCACCCGGCCCGGGGACGGGCGGAATCCGTAGACGTTGTTGAAGGCCGCAGGGTTGCGCAAGGACCCCATCAGGTCCGAGCCGTCCGCCACCGGCAGCAGGCCCAGGGCCAGCGCCACCGCGGCCCCGCCGCTGCTGCCGCCGGCGCTGAGGGCGGGATCGTAGGCGTTGCCGGTGGCGCCGAACACGGGGTTGTAGGTGTGGGAGCCCAGCCCGAACTCCGGAGTGTTGGTCTTGCCCAGGAACACCGCCCCGGAAGCCCGGATCCGGGCCACGAACAGGTCGTCCTGGGCCGGCACGAACTGGCGGAACAGGGGCGAGCCCTGGGTGGTGACGATCCCGGCGGCGGCGGCCAGGTCCTTGGGCGCCTGGGGGAACCCGTGCATCCAGCCCAGGGGCCGCCCCTGGGCCAGCCGGCCGTCCATGGCCGCCGCCTCGGCCAGGACCTGGTCCGGGTCCCGCCGGGAGACGATGGCGTTGACCCGGGGGTTGAGCCGGTCGATGCGCGCCAGGGTGGCGGCCATCACCTCCCGGCAGGAGACGCTGCGGGCGTGGATGCGCCGGGACAGGGTGAGGGCGTCGCAGTCGAGGACATCTTCGGAGACGTGGGCCATGACTTCCTCTGGGAATGGGGCCGGTGGCTGGGAGGGGATCCTCCCAGCATACGCCGGACCGCCGCCGCCCGTCCCGTCCCGCCTCCGCTGGTCACTTCCCCCGCGGCCAGGACAGCACCAGGGTGCCGCCCGGGGCCGGCCCCGCCGGTCCCCGGCTTTCCAGGGTCAGGCGCAGCGCCTCGGGCCAGGGCTGGACCTTGGCCTCCAGGATGACCCGGCCACCCCCGTCCGCGTCCGGCGCCAGGTCCCCCAGGGCCTGCCACATGCCTCCGGCCAGGCGCCACAGGCGGTAGGCCTGCCCGGCGGGCGCCGGGGGCAGGTGCGCGAAGGTGACCACCACGGTGCCGCCGCCCCGCTCCGCCCGGTAGTTGACGTGGGGACCCTGCTCCACCGGCCCCTGGGGCGCCAGGGGCTCCAGGCGCATGGCCTCCATGCGGCTGCCGGTGAGCATGGCCAGGGCCCGCTCGTCCCGCCGGAACCCGGCCCGGCGGTGCAGCCAGACCCCGGTGGAGACCCCCACCGCCGCCACCAGGACCGCCACCAACGCCGCCAGGGGCGCGTTCAGCTTCTCCAGGGCGAGGCGGATGCGGCCCTTGGCGGTGCCCAGGGGCACGGCCAGGAACTGGGCCACCTCCTCGTGGCTCAGGTCCTGGAAGAAGGCCAGGCGCAGCGCCTTGGCCTGGTCCTCGGGCAGGGCCGCCAGGGCCCGGCGGATGGCGGACCGACGGTACTGGTCCCACACCTGCTCCTCCGGGCCGGAATCGTGGGCCGCCAATTCCACCAGGGACGCCTCGGAGCCCGCGTCGGCCCGGGGCCGGCGCCCGCGCTCCCGCAGCTCGTTGATCACCCGCCGGTGGGCGATCTGCAGCACCCAGGGGCGGAACGCCCCCTTGGCCGGGTCGTAGCTGGCGGCCTTCTGCCAGACCCGCAGGAACACGTCCTGGGTGATCTCCTCGGCGGCGGCCGCGTCCAGGCTGCGGCAGGCGATATGGAACACCAGGGGCGCGTGGCGCCGGTGCAGGGCCTGGAGCGCCTCCTGGCGCCCGGCGGCCAGGTCCGCCATCAGTTCCTCGTCGGAGCGGCCATCCAGCCGTTCCCCCGCGGCGTCCTCCTCCGGCCCCGAGCCGTTGGCCCGGATCATGGCTGCTCCCCGTCGGCGGGCTGGTCCTTGAACACCATCCGCCCCCCCCAGTGGCCCGCCGCCCCCCACAGGCCCAGCCACACCAGCGCCAGCAGGAAGGCGGCCCGCAGGGCCCGGGGGCCGCCCTTCCGGGCCCGGGCCAGGCAGGCCAGGCACGCGGCCCCGGCCGGCAGGCCCAGGGCGGCCAGGAGCTGGTGGTGCAGGAGCAGGGCCTTGAAGGAAGGTTCCGGCTGGACCGGACGGGCCAGCCATGCGCCCGGGGCGATCCCCCCCAGTTCCCGCGCGAACGCATACCCGCTCACGATGGCCGCCAGCCCTCCCAGGACCCCCAGGATGGCCAGAAACCAGGCGGTGCGCAACCATGACTCCGCCCCCGGCCGCCCCGGGGACCGGACCGCGAACCCCAGGGCCAGGGGCAGGAACAGCGCCGCGCCGATGGGCGCGTGCACCACCGCCGGGTGGGCCCGGGCCAGGAGATGGATCAGGTCAGAACCGGACATGGGGATCCACCTCCTGGCCCAGGTCCACCACCAGGGGGCCGCCGGGGCCCTGCTCGGCCACCGCCAGGTGCTTGAGGGGGCGCCTGGCCGGGCCCTGGGTCACGTTCCCCTGCAGGTCGTAGGCGCTGTCGTGGCAGGGGCAGTGGAAGCCCTGCCCGGCCTCCAGGTGCACCTTGCAACCCTGGTGGGTGCAGATGGCGGTGACCGCGTAGATGCCGGCGCCGTCCGCCAGCAGGAAGAAACCCCCCTGCTTGCGGAAGTCCCGGGCGGTGCCCGCGGCCATGCTGGTCCGGGTCTCCCCGGTGACGAAGCGGGCGTCGCCGGGTTCCCCCCCGGGCGGGGCCTGGCCCAGCAGGGCGGGCCCCAGCAGGGCCAGCGCCGCGGCGGCGCAGGCCTGGCAGCAGAAGGCGCGGCGGCTGGGGGAGGGGCACGGAGACCCGGATCCGGGGCAGGCCATGGTCGCTCTCCTAGGCCTTGGGCGCCTGCACGGGGTACTCCCGCAGGCTCTCCTGGATCTGCTGGGCGGCCGCGGGGTCGGCGCGCCAGGTGTGCACGTCCACTTCGCGCAGGCCCAGGCCCTGGTAGGGTCTGGCCGGATCCCAGGGCACCGGGGCGCGCTTGGGCACGGAGCCCGGCGCCGGCAGCGGGAAGATCAGCGACCTGGCCGCGTGGTGGGCGATGGCGCCGGTCATGTGGTGGTGCTCCTGGTGGATGTGGCCGTAGAACACGGTCACGTTGGGGTGGGCCTGCAGCAGGGCGATGGCCTGGTCCCCGTCGTCGGTGGTCCAGTCCCATTCCTCGTACAGGTCGAACAGGGGGCGGTGGGCGAACACCACCACCGGCACCTCGGGCGCCACCCCCTTCAGGTCGTCCGCCAGCCAGCCAAGCTGGGGCTTGCCCAGCACGTTGCCCTGCTGGGACACGTTGTCCAGGGCGATGAAGTGGAGGCCCTTGTGGTCGAAGGTGTAGTGGGTGGGCCCGAACAGCTCCTGGAAGGCCTCCCCGTGGTCGGCGGAGGCGTCGTGCTCGCCCGGCAGGAAGCGCAGGTCCTTGACCCTGAGCCGGGTCACGATCTCCTTGAACTTCACCATCCGGGCCCGGCGTTCCCCGGGGTCCTCGGTGTCGTGGGTGAGGTCCCCGGTGAACACCACGAAGTCCGGCTGCAGGGGCAGGGCGTTGAGGGCGCCCACCGCCTTTTCCAGGGTGCCGGCGGCGTCGGGGTTGATCTTGGGGCCCTGGAAGCCCCAGTGGCTGTCCGAGAGCTGGGCGAAGCAGAAGTCCCGTTCCGGCTCCGCGCCCCCGGCGGCGGCGAAGCCCTTGATCCCGGAGGCGAACACCAGCCCGCCGAAACCCAGAAGCTTGAGAAAATCCATCCTTCCGATCGGTCTTGTCATAGGCCCTCCTGGCGACCTTCAGGAGGGAATACACCGGGCCGGCGGGACCGGATCAGAGGCAGCGCCCGCCCCGGAACCTAGTCCTTGATCAGGACGAAGCTTCCGGACTGCGGCGCGCCATAAAAAGCCTTGTTCACCCGCACCGCGGGTTCCGTGACGGCGATGACGGTCGGCACCCCTCCAGCCGTCCCGACGCTGAGGTAGATGCTGGAGCGGGTGGGCGGGGCGGTGCCGCCGCCCAGCCGGGTCAGGGTCAGCTGCAGCGCCAGGCTGTCCACCCTGGGCAGAAGCACGATGTCCACCGCCTTGCCCGAATCGAGGATGAAGGCTTCACCCTCGGCCGTGAGCCGGGCCAGCTCGACCGCGCTGCCGGCCCGGCGGATGCTGATCTGGCCGGCGACCCAGCGGCCCATGGCCAGCTTCCAGCCGTGGGGGGTCTGGTTTTCGATCCGGCTCGCCTTCTGGGCCTGGGGGGCGGCAGGCGCGGATATGGAAAGGACCGCGGCGGCCAGCATCGACAGCGCTGCACTGGGCATCGGAAATCCCCTGGATACGGTCTGGCTGCTCCGGGTCAAGGTGGCGTCACGACCCGCCGGGCCCGCCCGGACGCGGACAGAAACCCAGGAACCAATATCATTTCCTTTCGATTCAGGTCAAGGGCGCGGCCCCTCCGGCCGCTGGAAGGTTTCCGGCATCTGCACCGCCACCACCACCCCCTTGGCGGTGACCTGGCCCTGGACCAGCAGGGTGGTCTCCACGGTCACCTTGCGCCCCTTGATGCCCCGCACCTTGCCCCGGATCTCCAGTTCGCCCTCCAGGGGGGTGGGGCGCAGGTAGTCCACCTGCAGGGAGGCCGTGACGAAGCGGTAGGGGGGCAGGGAGTCCATGGGCCGCCCCTCGGCCCGGTACATGGCCGCCGCGGCGGTGCCGGTGCCGTGGCAGTCCATGAGGGAGGCGATCAGGCCGCCGTAGACGAAGCCGGGGATGGCGGTGTGCTCGGGGCGGGGGCGGAAGCGGGTGACCGACTCCCCCTCCTCCCAGAAGGTGCGGATGTGCAGGCCCTTGACGTTCAGCCGGCCGCAGCCGTAGCAGTGGGCCAGGGATTCTGGATAGAAGTCCTGGAAGGCCTGTTCGGCCATGGGTCCCCCCGGGTGGGACCCCATTATACGAAACCGCCCCGCGGGGCGGGGCGGCTCCGGACGGCGGCGGGCCGCCGCCCGGGCCGGACATCAGGTCTTCAGTCGGCCAGCTGTGGGGTGGTGCCGGTGTAGTAGAAGACCACGTAGGACATGAGGTAGTTGTTGCCGTTGGCGCTCTGCGGGATCCCGAAGACCTTGACCTTGGTGCCCGGGACCAGGTAGGTGGCGGCGGTCTGCTGGCCGGCGGCGGTGGTGATGTCCACCTGGCTGATGGTGACCACGCCGTTGGTGCGGTCCACCTGGTAGACCAGGGGCGCCGATTCGGCGGCCGTGTCCAGCTGCACCGTCGCTGCCTGGGTGCCGTTGGGAACGCTCATGCCGAAGGAGGCCGTGGTCCCGGTCATGGTCCAGCCGGAGGCGGCGGCGACGGCGCCCACGGGCAGCGGGGTCGGCTCCAGGATGGAGAACAGGGCGCTCCAGCCGGTGAGGTTGGCGGGATCGGCCCACCTGGAGTAGCTCACCCCGTAGGGCACGGCGTCGATGGCCGGGGTGCCGCCGAAGGTCACGGAGCCGCCCACGGCGTTGACGAAGCTCTGGATCGCCGTGACGGTGGCGGAACTGCCCGGGTTGATCAGGGTGGGATAGCCCACGTCCCACCACTTGAAGCCGGTGTAGGCGTCGCCGGTGGAGGGGTCGGTGCCGTTGGCCGAACCGGAGGCGAGGTAGGGCAGGCTGAAGTCCGTGTAGTTGTCGCCGACGCTGGGGAACACGCTGGTGTAGTCGAAGCTGGTCCCGTTGGCGTTGCTGATCACCCCCTGGTACTTGGCGATCTCGATGTCCACGTCCACCGCGTCCATGGTGGTGGGATCCACGGTGGTGTGCACCTTGAATCCGCGGACCAGCTGGTTGGCGTTCATGAAGGCCACGCCGCCGCTGAGGTCGATGGGCGCGATTCCGGAGGTGGCGCTGAGCGGGGTGTGGAAGTAGAAGCTGGTGGCCGCCGTGACGTTCACCTGGGTGCCGGCGCCGGATTCGTTCTCCACCACGAAATAGGGCGTGGCGCCCGAGCCGCTCACGTGCAGCACGTGCCCTTCGGGGTTGACGAAGACGGTGTTGAAGCTGGTGCTGGTGTAGACCCGGGCGGCGACCAGGGTGCCGTTGGACTGGTAGCGGGTCACCAGCCGCACGTAGGTGGTCTGGCCGGCGGCGTTGTTGGTGGCGAGCAGGGCGGCCAGGGTGGAGAAGTTGTAGACCGTGGCCGGGGTGTAGGGATTGCTGCTGGCGTCCAGATTGAAGAACAGGGTGCCGTTGGTGGCGTCGGCCTGCACCGGCAGGCTCAGGCCGGAGGTGGTCTCGGTCTCCGGGCTGGCGATGGGCCAGGTGGGGAAGTCCTTGCTGATGGCCATGGACGAGTTGTCCGGGGCCACGGCGGTCACGGTGCCGTACAGGTGGCGCACCACCAGGTCGGTGAGGCGGCAGGGGTGGTGGCGGACGGTGTTCTTGTCGAAGGTCACCGCCCAGATCAGCGAGCCGCTGGCCGAGGGCGGGGTGTGGTCGATGATGAAGGCCGGGTGGGAGAGGTCGAACTCCAGGTCGAGGCCATTGCTGCCGGTGGTGGTCACGGTGAGGTCCTGGACCAGGTTCACGGTCACCTGCACCGTCCTGCTGCCGGTGGCGCCGGTGGCGCCCTGGATCTGGACCTGGCCCGGAATGGCCTGGCCGTAGGTGGCCCCGGCGGTGCCGGCGAATCCGGCGGACGGATCGGCGGCGGCGGTGAGGTAGACGTCCCCGGGGTTGGCGCTGAGGGTGAGCACCGCCTTGGAGTAGGTGCCCACCGGCACCTTGAGGTTGCCGATGACCTCGCTCAGCTGGTCCAGCTGGACCAGGTTGATCGTGGGCGCCGGGGTGGGGGCGGTGTAGAACGGCACCGCCGTGCCGCCGCCGGCGGGAATGAGCGTGATGCCGAGCACCTTGACGCCGATGACGGCCCAGTCCTCGGTGGACGCATCGCTCAGGGACAGCGGCACCGACCCGGTGGCGGCCGAGGGCGAGGACCCCCCGCCGCCGCAGGCCAGGCCCAGGGCCAGGGCCGACAGGCCGGCCACGGTGAAACCGGCGGATAACAGGGACTTGAGGGATCGGCCCATGCAAGGCTCCTTTGGGAAGAGGGTCCGGCTCAGGCCGGAAGGGGAAGGCTGGTTTGGTTCGTTCGTACCTTTGGCCATGCTGCTTGAGGTTTAGTTTAGGAAAGGCTCCTGAAACCGCCTGGTACAGATGGTTAATATTCAGTAGGTACAGACTTTCCGCCCTTTCCTGGGGCTGCCCGGCTGCGTTACAGTGCCCTATCGATTCGCGGTCAGGAGGGGGCCTTGGTGAGAGCCGGGTTGGTGGTTGCGGCCGTGTCGCTCATGGCCCAGGCCCAGGCCGTGGACCCGACCCAGTTCTTCCTCCTGGCCGAGCAGTCCCGCACCGCCTTCACCATCCAGGGCGCCGGCGCCCGGGCCATCGGCACCGGGGGCGCCTTCATCGCCGTGGCCGACGACAGCACCGCCGTCTCCTTCAACCCGGCCGGGCTGGCCCAGCTGCTGGTCCCGGAAGTGTCCCTGGTGGGCCAGGGCATCAGCCGGAACATCGACCTGACCGGCTTCACCGGGCAGGCCCCCAACCAGGGCACCACCTTCTCCGACACCTGGTCCCACAACGGCCACGCCCTGCCCACCTTCGCCTCCCTGGCGCTGCCCTGGAAGCACGAGGGGCTGAACCGCACCTTCCTGCTGAGCTACCAGCGGATGTTCGACTTCACCTACGCCGTCTCGGCGGCCTACCAGGGGGTGGGCGGCGGCGGCACGGCGGTCCAGGACGTGAACCAGCAGTTCAACCAGAGCGGCGGGATCGACGTCTATTCGGCCGGGTTCGGCGCCGAGCTCTCGGCCCGGATCCTCCTGGGGGCATCGCTGAACTACTGGCGGGGCAGCGCCTCGTTCCACGCCGACGCCACCAGCACCACGTCCGGGGTGGGGGTGCCGTTCCAGTCGGTCCTGTCCCAGGACAGCGAGTTCCGGGGCGTCAACTTCAACCTCGGGCTCATCTGGCGCTCCAAGTGGGTCAGCTTCGGCGCGGTCTACCGCACCCCGTTCACGGCCAACTACATCTTCACCAACAGTTACACGTCCGTTTCCAGCACCAGCTTCACCCCCGCCGGCGCCTCCGGCCCCACCGTCCAGGCCGACCTGCACTGGCCGGAAACCTTCGGGTTCGGCTTCGGCCTGCACCTGGACCCCCGTTTCCTGGTCACCGCCGACACCAGCCACACCCCCTGGTCCCGCGCCCACCTTTCGGCGCCCGGCACGCCCTACGACGGGTTGAACTTTTTCGACTACCAGAGCCCCACCCGCGTCCGCGACACCACCGACCTGCACGCCGGCCTGGAGTGGCTGGCCTGGGTCGGGGACGACGTGGTGGTCCCGGTCCGGGCGGGCGGGTTCCGGGAGCCCCAGCCGGTGGTGGACCCCCAGACCGGCAGCCAGCGCGTGCTCCAGGGGTGGACCCTGGGCACCGGGATGAAGGTGCACCGCTTCACCCTGGACCTGGCCTACCGGCAGGCCCATGACACTCGCTACGTCTCCCGGTTCAACACCACCTCGCCCGTGGGCGGCTTCTCGGCCACCGGACTGGGCTACGAGCACCTGCTGGAACGCAGCCTGTACGCCTCGCTGATCTGGCAGCTGGACGAGGACTGGGTGCGCCGGGCCCTGTCCTGGACCTTCATCGGGAGCGGATCGGACTCATGAGAGCCGCGTGCGTCCCGGCCCTGGTGCTCGTGGCCGTGCCTGTGGCCGCCCAGTCCTGGCCCACCTTCTTCTCGGCCTACCTGGACGGCCTGGAGGCCCAGAAGCGGGGAGACCCTGCCCTGGCTGCCCAGGCTTTCGTCCGTGCCATCGCCCTGGAGCCCCAGCCCGGGCGCCGGGTCAAGACCTACGGCCTGAACTTCCTGGTCAATTATTATCCTTACCTGCGCCTGGCCGAATCGGACCTGGACCTGGGCGACCTGTCCGGCGCCGAGGCGGCCCTCGCCAAGTCCCAGGCGCGCGCGGCCGAGCCGGCCGCGGAACGGGAAGCCCTCCAGCAGCGCCTGAGCCGGCTGCGCGGCACCCCCGGACCGGCCGCGCCAGCATCGTCCGCTCCACCCCCGGCGGCTGCGGCCGCCCCAGCCCCGACCGTGGCCGCGCCCGCCACCCCGCCGGCTGGCCCCGGCGCCCCTTCCGCCCCGCCGGCGGCGCCGTCCCCCGCCCCCGCCGGTCCCCTGCCGGCGGCACCGGCGACGGACCCGGCAGCGCCGGCCAGGACCCCGGCTTTGTCAAAGACCGCCGGCACCCCTGCGGCCGCGCCCAGCGCTGCCCCGGCCCGGTCCCCGGCGGCATCCGCCCCGGTCCCGGCCCCCGTGCAGGTCCCTGCCCCGGCCCCTCCGGCCTCCGGGCCCGCTCCGGCGCCCGAACCCGGCCAGGCGTCCGCGGGGTGGTGGCGGACCCGGACCGCCGGCATCGGCCTCGCCATCCTGGCGGCGGCCCTGGCCGGAGCCGCGGCCCGCCACCAGGTCGCCCGCCGGCGCTCCCGGAGCGGCCCCGGGCCCGAACCCGGGACGGACCCCCTCACCGGGACCGCGGTGAACCTCCAGTTCGGCCCCTTCGCGGCCCACCGGGTGCTGGGCCGCGGCAGCTGCGCCACCGCCTACTACGGCCGGCACCGGGACACCGGCGCCGAGGTGGCCATCAAGGTGCCCCACCCGCACCTGGTCCAGGATGCCGGCTTCCGCGCCCGCTTCCGCCTGGAGGCCCTGCTGGGGACCCGGCTGGACCACCCGCGGGTGGTGCGGGTGGTGGACCCGGGGCCGTCCGAAGGAGACCTCTGGCTGGCCATGACCTACCTGCGCGGCACCACCCTCGAGGCCCACCTGGCCCGGGGCGGGCCCTTGCCGGCGGCCCGGGCGGTGGCCATCGCCCGGGACATCGCCGAGGCGATCGCCTACGCCCACGGCAAGGGCATCGTGCACCGGGACCTGAAGCCCGGCAACGTCATGCTCAACGACCAGGGGGCGACGGTCATGGACTTCGGCATCGCCCGGATCCTGGACACGTCCATGACCACCGGCACCATGTTCCTGGGCACCCCCCTCTATTGCGCGCCCGAGTGCCTGACCGGCCTGAATGCCGGCCCCCCTGCCGACCGCTACGCCCTCGGGGTCATCCTGTTCGAGATGCTGGCCGGCCATCCGCCGTTCCAGGGTGAATCCCTGTTCGGGGTCTTCGAGGCCCAGAAGTTCCAGCCGCTTCCGGACCTGGCGGCGCTCTGCCCGCGCCTGCCGCCCCGGCTGGTGCGGCTGGTCCAGCGGCTCTGCGCCAAGGCGCCCGAGGACCGGCCGGAGGACGGGGAGACCCTGGCCATCCTGGACGAGCTGGCCGTCCTGGAGCAGGCCGGCGGGACCCCGGTCAGCCCATGAGGGCCACCCCGTTCTGCAGCTCCTCGGGGGTGTGGCCGGTGAAACCCACCCGGGTGGCCGCCGTGGGCCGCCCGGCCAGGTCGTAGTACTGGCCGGGACGCAGCTTGATGCCGTGGAACTGGCAGGCGCGGATCCACAGGGTGAACCGCTCGGGGTCCTCCAGGGGCCCGGCCCCCATGAGCCAGAGGGCCATGCCCCCATGCCCGGCCTCCCAGCGCAGGCGGTCGGCCAGGGCGTAGGCCAGGGCGTCCTCCAGCGCCTCCCTGCGCTCCCCGGCGGCCTTGCGCACCCGGAGCAGCTGGCGCTGCAGTTCCCCATCGAGGATCAGTTCGGCCAGGGCCCACTCCTGCACCGGATCGCCCATCCAGTCCACGTGCTGCCGGGCCCGGGCCAGCAGGCCGGCCAGCGGCTCCGGGGCCACCACGTACGAGACCCGCACGCCCGGCGCCAGGATCCGCGACAGGCTGCCGGCGTAGATCACCTGGCCCGGATCCTGGCTGGCCAGAGGCGCCACCGCTTCCGGCAGGGCCAGGTAGTCGTATTCCGGATCCAGTTCCAGCAGGGCGAACCGGTGCCCCCGGGCCAGGTCCAGCAGCCGGCCGCGGCGCTGGGCGGAAAGGCGGGAACCGGTGGGGAACTGGCATTGGGGACTCAGCACCACCAGGCGCGGCGGCTTCGCCCCCGCCTCCAGGAGGGCCTCCAGCGCCTCGATGCTCGCCCCGTCCCGGTCCACCGGCAGGGGCAGCAGGGGCGAGCCGCCCGCCTGGCGCAGGGCCTCCCAGACCCCCGGGTTGCCGGGGTTCTCCACCACCACCGGGCCGCCCTCCGGCCCCAGCAAGGCCCGGGCCACCACCGTCACCGCCATGGTGGTGCCGCGCAGGACCAGGATCTGCTCCGGCCCGGCCAGGATGCCCCGCTGGGTCTTCAGGTGCCCGGCCAGGGCCTCGCGCAGGCGCCGGATGCCCTTGAAGTCCGAATCCCCCAGCAGCTTCGGCCCCTTGAGCTTGAGCCCGCGCTGGTAGGCCCGGCCCAGGGCCAGGGAAGGCGCCAGCCGGGGGTCGGCCAGGCCCTCGGTGAGGTCCAGGATCACGTTGGCCGTGCTGGTGATGGGCCGGAGGTGCGCCGGCAGGTCGAATCCGGGCGCGGCGCCCGGGCCGGCCGCGCCCGGCGCGGTCGGCGGCCGTTCCGGCAGGGGGTCGGCCACGAAGAACCCGCTGCGCTCCTGGGAGGTCAGCCAGCCCTGGTCCTGGAGCTGGCGCAGGGCGGCCAGGACCGTGTTCACGGTCACCCCCAGCCGTTCCGCCAGGTCCCGCACCCCCGGCAGGGCCACCCCGGGGAGGATCCGCCGCTCCCGCACGGCGGCCACGATGGCCTCGGCCACCTGCTGGTAGAGGGGGCCCTTCCGGTTCGGCTCCAGGCTCAGATGGAGTTCGCTCGCCCGCATGTTCCTACCTGTACCTTCCGGGACAATCCCAACTGTACCTCTGGCACCCTTTCGTACCATGTAAATTGTTTCTTACCATGTACTCATCCAAGGAGCCGCCATGGGCTTGAAGCGCTTTCTTCCGGCCTGCTTCGCAGCCGCGGCGCTGATTCTGCCGGCCGCCATCCTGGGCTGCACCAGTTCCAGCAGCGGCGGCTCCGTGCCGGCCGCCGGGTCCACCGGCACGGTGGCCCTCTCGGTGAGCGATGCGTCCACCGAGGACTGGGCGGTGGTCGGGGTCAAGCTCCTGGACATCGCCCTCCGTCCCGCCGCCAGCGGCGACCCGGTGACGGTCCTGGCCGCCCCGGCCAAGCCGCCGGTAATGAACCTGGTGCAGCTCGACAGCCTCAGCGACCTGCTGGCGGGGGCCCAGGTGCCGGCCGGAACCTACGATCAGGCCGTCCTCACCTTCGCGGCCAACCCCGGCGACGTGCTCCTCACCGCCTCCTCCGACCCGTCCCCGAGCTTCACCGCCATCGGAGCCGGGGCGACGGTCCAGCCGTCCAACATCCAGATCAAGGATGCCGCGGGCACGACGGGCAACCTCACCGTCTCCACCACGGTCAAGCTGTTCAGCCCCCTGGTGGTGGCTGGCGGGCAGAAAGCCAACCTGGACCTGGAATTCGTCCTCGGGCATCCGGCCTTCATCGTGGACCACGTGCCCGCTTCGGGCGGCGCCGCCCTGTGGACGGTGAACTTCGCCGCGGCGCTGCGGCAACATCCGGTTCCGGCCCCCGAGCAGCTGGTCCTGCGCCACCTCTACGGCCAGATCACCCAGGTGGCGGCCGACGGCAGCACCCTCGCCGCAGTCCGGGTCTTCCCGGCCCTTCCCGCCGCCGCGCCCGAAACCGCGGTGCCCACCCTGCAGACGGTGCAGATCGCCGCCGATCCGGTCAACGGCACCACCTTCTTCGACCAGGACCTGGGGACCCGCACCAACCTGACCAGCTTCTCGAGCCTCGCCAGTTCCCTCCCGGGCCGCTACCTCCGGGTGGCCGCCCGGTTCAACCCGGACGGGACCCTAGTGGCAGTGCGGCTCTGGGCCGGCGACACCTTCAACGCCGTCTGGTACAGCCCGGAGGGCCACGTGGCCCAGGTGACCGTGGGGGACGCCACCACCCCCTACGAGCTCGCCATCGAGACCGGCGCCGGCAGCCCGGTCACCGTCGTGGTGAACAACGAGACCGAGTTCTACTTCCGCGACCCGGCCGACCCCCAGGCCGACGCCACGCCCCTGGTCGCCGGCACCGGGATCCTGGACCAGCACCTGCTGGTCCGGGGCTTCAAAGTCCACGCCAGCGTCACGGATTTCCAGTCCAGCCCCCTGGTGGCGAGTTCCGTGGACATCGAAACGGCCGCCTACTCCGGCGACCTCTCCGCCGCCGCCGCCACCGGCTTCACCTACACCCGCACCTTCGCCCGGGCCAGCGACGACTACACCGCCAGCCTGGGCTACCTGCCCAGCGCCACCCTCAACGGCACCGACGGCGCCGGCAACCCGGTGACCGGCTTCAAGTGGTGGAACCTCACCCTGGCCGACCAGACCGACACGGGCGCCAACGCCGTCTCCGACTTCGTGGCGGTCAGCGGCGGCAGCGTGGATTTCGGCGGTTCGGTGGGCCTGGTGGATGTGTGGGGCAACAGCACGGCGGCGCCCTCGGACGCGGCCCTTTCCGGCGGCTGGGATGCGCGCTGGGTGGTCCTCTCCCCGGTGCGGCTGCCCAAGGGGCAAGTGGTCAGCCCCTTCGCCGCCGCGTCCAGCGGCGGCAGCTTCACCCTGACCGTCAAGGGCGGCGACACCACCCCGGTGACCGTCAGCGTGCCCGGTTCCGCCCTGGTCTACGAGATCGATCAGGTGAACGGCCTCTACACTCTGGTCCCGGTGGACCCGACCACCGCCGCCGGCCTGCAGTCGATGGCCGCTTGCCTGACGGCCAATGCGCCGGTGATCGTGTTCGCCGTGCCCCAGGCGGACGGCACCCTGCTGGCCTACGGCTTGTACATCACCTCCACCGGGGCGCTATGATGACGGACACAGCGGCTTCCACCCTGACCCAGGAGGATCTGCGCATCCGGGATTTCCAGCACTGGTCCCTGTACCTGAATCCCGACCAGAGCTACCTGGGCCGGGTATGCCTGGTGGCCAGGCGGAAGGACGCCCTCGATTTCCTGGAGATGACCCGGGCCGAACGGAGGGGCTTCTTCCGGGCCGGCCGGAAGGTGCGCCGGGCCCTGGCGGACCTGTTCCAGCCGGACCTGTTCAACTACGCCTCCCTCGGCAATGTCTACCGGCACCTGCACGTGCACATCGTTCCCAGGTACCGGGGCGCCCGGGTGTTCCACCAGGAGGAATTCTGCGATCCCAGGTGGGGCCAGCCTTACGAAGGGCGGGAGGCCGCGCGGACCGTGGGCGACGAGACGCTGCTGGCCATCCGGGAGGCCTTGCGGGCGATTTTGGAATGAATCGGGTCCTGGCGCGGATGACCAGTAGAAAGATTTCAAAATGGTATTTCCAGGACCTCCATTCCGCGTCCCGCCGCTCCCAGAGCAGCACCAGGGCGCGGTGCGAGCCCTCCCCCGGCAGCAGTCCGCCGCCGCTGCGCCCGGTGAGCATCAGGTCCACCGTCTGCACCGCCTCGACGCCGCGCACCGCTAGGTCCTGGGCCAGCCCGTGCACCCCCACCTTCTCCCGGGCCAGGATGCCCGCGAGGTAGAGCCGCGCGCCATCGCCTGAAGTCATAGGCCTCATCGGCATGAAGTCGCCACGGCCTCCGCCGAGGTCTCCCCGGACCCCGGCGGGGCGATATGCTTGATGGATATCCCAACAGATCGAGCAGGAGATGGCCATGTTCAGGCGGAATTTCATCAAGGTTTCAGCCCTATTCGGCGCGGGCGTGCTGGCCGGCGACATGCTTCCGGCCGCCACCCCGGCCGACCCCGCGCCGGCGCCGGCCGGGACGGCGCCGGTTCCGCCTCCCGCCGTCCCGGTCCACCCCGTCCCGGCGCCGGCCTTCCCGCCGCCGTACGGGCCTCCCGGCGCCCGGGGCAAGGTGGCCGAGGTGTACCAGCGGGCGCGGGAGGCGCTCTATCCCATCTGCCGGGTGTGCCCCCAGTGCGACGGCGTGGCCTGCGCCGGGGAATTCCCGGGCATGGGCGGGCTCTGGTCCGGCGCCTCGTTCCAGAACAACTTCAACGACCTGCGCCAGGTGCGGCTGAAGCTGCGCCCCCTGAACGCCGTCTCCGCCCAGGACCGCAAGCCCGATACGTCCACCGTGATCTTCGGCCAGAAGCTGTCCCTGCCGGCCATGGCCGCGCCCATCGGCGGAACCGTCAACAACTTCCGCGGCATCCTCCCGGACTTTGAGTACTTCGACCGGATCATCGGCGGCAGCGTGGACGCGGGCACGGTCGGGGCCATCGGCGACGGGCAGATGGACCCCATGGACGAAGTGGCGCGCCGCTACCAGGTGGTCAAGCACTACGGCGGCCGGGCCATCGCCGGCATCAAGCCGCGCCCCCAGGCCAGCCTGCTCAAGGTGGTGGCCCTGGCCGAAGCGGCCGGCGCCTGCATGATCGCCATCGACATCGACTCGGCCGGGCGCTACCAGGGCAACCCCCGGGAACTGGCGGTGGAGCCCAAGTCCGTGGCCCAGCTGCGGGAGATCGTCCGCGCCACCCGCATCCCGGTGGTGGTGAAAGGCATCATGACCCCCGAGGACGCCCTCGCGGCGGGCGAAGCGGGCGCGGCCGGCATCTGCGTCTCCAACCACGGCGGGCGGGTGCTGGACCACACCCCGGGCACCGCCTCGGCGCTCCCGGCCATCGCCGGCGCCGTCAAAGGCAGGCTGGTGATCCTGGTGGACGGCTGCGTCCACTACGGCGACGACGTGCTCAAGTACCTGGCCCTGGGCGCCGACGCCGTGCTGGTGGGCCGGCACCTGGCCCGGGCCGCCTTCGGCGGCGGCCGCCAGGGGGTGGACCTGTTCCTGCGCACCATGCGCCAGGAACTGGAGGCCGCCATGGTGGTCACCGCCATGCCGGACGTGCGCAGCATCGACCGGCGCATCCTGGCCTAGGGGACGGCCATGGATGCGCGTTGGTGCTCCCTGGCCCTGGCGGTCCACCTGGCCCTGGCGCCGTTCCCGGCCCGTTCCGCCCCCCCGCCCCTCGCCTACCGTGGCGGGAGCCAAGGGCCGGTGACCTTCGACCACCAGCGGCACGCCCGCGCCGGCTGGACCTGCCGGGACTGCCACACGGTGTTCGTGCCCACCGGCCGGCAGTTGTTCCAGACCTGGAAGCAGGGCCGGATCACCCGGGACGACCACGCCGGGCGCACCCGGTGCTTCGCCTGCCATGACGGCAAGGCGGCCTTCGACACCTGCGGCCAGTGCCACCGGGGGCCGTGAACGGGCTGTGGCCAGGCCCGGGATGTTGTCATACTCGGGATGGCATCCGAACAGGGGGGACCATGGCGAAGGGATACTGGGTGGCCCGGGTCGACGTGAGCGACGTGGATCGGTACCGCGGCTACGTGGCGGCGAACGCGGCGGCGTTCAGGCAGTTCGGGGCGAAGTTCCTGGTCCGCGCGGGCGCCTTCGAGAACCCGGAAGGGACCGCCCGGTCCCGCAACGTGGTGATCGAGTTCCCCTCCTACCAGGCGGCCCTGGACTGCTACGCCTCGCCCGTGTACCAGGCGGCCAAGGAAATCCGCGTGCCGGTGTCCAGCATCGACCTGATCATCATCGAGGGCTACGACGGCCCGCAGCCCGGGTGAGCGTCCCGGGGGCGGCCTGGTGCTGCAGGTTCCGGAAGGCTGGACCGCCCCCGGCATCCAGGACGGCAAGGGCTTCCAGTTGCTGGAATTCAGCCAGTAGCCGGCGCGTTCCTTTCAACTGTGTTTTTTGACATGGCCGCTATACCAGATAATTCCGCCGATCAGCATGACTGAGGTGATCAGGATCGCCATATAAATTCCTCCATTGACCAGCAAAATCAATTTTTCCCATGGATCCACCCGGGGATATTTCTTCCCACTGGTGAAGAACCCGGTTCTGACTTATGGCCACCACACATTCCGCATGTGAGCCCCCGCCCCGATCCGGCTGTTCGACCTGCCCATGCACGCTCCGAGGCTGGGTCGAACGGGGGAACTTCTCACGTGTCTTGTGCGGGTGGACCAGAGGTCATCCTTCCAATCAACAAGCATCCTTGATTTGGAAAATTTCGCCATATTCGATTCATAATAAAAAAATAAATTATCGAAGCCCCCAATTGAAAATGATAAAAAACCGTCCTTTGTTTCCTGTTCCTCGGCGCCGCGCGGATCTTCTTCGCAGATGAACACCTGGAATTCGTGGGCGAAGAGACCGGTGGAACGAGTTCTCGCCTTGCCTGGAGGTCAGTACTGCCCCACCCTGTGACCATCAGCTACCATCCCTGAATCTCCGCTTTCCCGCAGGACAGACCCGTCAGGGGCAAGGTGCGCGCCATGGGATCCCTCGGCTTCGACTTCGGTTCCGTCAGCGTCAAGGGGGCGCTCCTGGACGGCCAGGGCCGGATCCGCCTGTCCTTCTCCCGGGCACGGGGGCCGGACGAAACGGCGGCCCTGGCCGGTTTCCTGGACGACCTGGAGCGGCTCCAGCCGGACCTCCAGGTCCGGCTGGGCTGCACCGGCGCCGAAGGGCTGCGCCCGGGCGAGGTCCGGGCGGCGCAGGCGAACCCCATCCTCGCGGTGGCGGCGGGGGTCAGGGCCCTGCACGGCTCGGCCCGGACCATCATCGAAGTAGGCGGGCAGTCCGCCAAGTTCCTGGTCCTGGGCGCCGACGGGGCGCTGGAGGATTTCGCCACCAACGAAGCCTGCGCCGCGGGCACCGGGGCCTTCCTGGAACAGCAGGCGCGCCGGCTCGGCCTGTCGGCGGAGGAACTGTCGGGGCTGGCCGTCCAGGCCGGACGCCCGGCCACCATCGCCGGGCGCTGCTCGGTGTTCGCCGCCTCGGACATGATCCATCTCCAGCAGAAGGGCACCCCCTTGGCGGAGCTCGCCTACGGCCTGTGCCTGGCCATCGCCAGGAACTACCTGTCCAGCCTGTTGAAAGGGCGAGCGGTGGGGCTGCCGGTGGTCCTGGCCGGCGGCTGCGCCCGCAACCTCGGCATCGTGCGCGCCTTCCGGGCCATGCTGGAAGGCGGGTCGGCGGACACCGTGCGGGTGTCGGCGGCGCCGGGCCTGGAAGGGGCGGTCGGCGCGGCGCTGGGGGCCGCGGGCGGGCCCCTCCTGGGCCTCCGGCAGGTCCGGGCGGTCCTGGCGGAACTGGCGGTGGCCGGCCAGGTCCCGGACCGGGTGCCCTTCCGCCCCCTCCAGCCGCCCGAGGGCGGCCCCGGGCCCTTGGAACCGCAAGACGGGAACCCGGCGGGCGCAGCGGGCTACCTGGGCATCGACGTGGGCTCGGTGAGCACGGACCTGGTGCTGGTGGATGCCGCCGGCGAGGTGGTGTCCTCGGTCTACCTGCCGACCCAGGGGCGGCCGGTCGCCATGCTCCGCAAGGGCCTCGACCTCCTGAAGGCACGCTTCGGCGGCCGCCTGCGGGTGCTGGGCTGCGGCACCACCGGCAGCGGGCGCCACCTGGCGGGCAAGCTGGTCGGCGCCGATGTGGTGAAGAACGAGATCACCTGCCAGCTCCTGGGCGCCCAGCGCTACCTGCCCGACGTGGACACCATCTTCGAGATCGGCGGCCAGGACGCCAAGTTCATCGCGGTGCGCGCCGGGACCATGGCGGATTTCGCCATGAACAAAGTGTGCGCCGCGGGCACGGGCTCCTTCCTTGAGGAGCGGGCCGAGGGCCTGGGCGTCGCGGTGCGCGGGGACTTCGCCGCCCAGGCCTTCCGCAGCGCCGCCCCCCTGGACCTGGGCTCCCGCTGCACGGTCTTCATGGAGACCGAAGTGGCCAAGGCCCGGGCCCGGGGCGGGTCCGTGGCGGACCTCTGCGCCGGCCTGGCCTACGCCATCGCGCGGAACTACCTGGACAAGGTCGTGGGCAACCGGCCCCTGGGCCAGCGGATCGTGTTCCAGGGCGGCGTGGCGTCCAACGAGGCGGTGGTGGCCGCCTTCGGGAACATCCTGGGACGCCCGGTCCAGGTCCACCCCTGGAACCGCATCTCGGGCGCCATCGGCGCGGCCCTGGCGGCCCGGGCGGCGGCCTCCGGCCCCAGCGCCTTCACGGGCATGGCCGACGGCGCCGAGCCGGCCCTGGGTTCCTTCGAGTGCCAGCACTGCGCCAACCGGTGCGACGTGAACGTGATCGACACGGGGGCCGGCCGCGCCTTCTTCGGCGACACCTGCGAGCGCTACACCAGCGGCGCGGCCGGAGCCTCCTGCGCCGTGCCCAATCTGGCCCAGGAGTACCTGGACCGCTGCGCGGCCCTGTGCGCCCCGGGCGCACCGGGGCTGCCGCGGATCGGCCTGCCCCGCGCCTCCAGCCTGATGGGCGACCTGCCGTTCTGGGCCGCCTTCTGGCGGGCCCTGGGCTACCAGCCCGTCCTGGCCCCGCCCACCTCCCAGGCCACCCTCGCCCTGGGGCACAAGCACCTGGCGGTGGGCGTCTGCCTGCCCATCAAGCTCGCCGTCGGGCATTTCCATGCGCTGCTGGACCTGGGGCTCGACCAGGTGTTCGTGCCGTCCGTGGTCCACTTCCCGGGCGAGGACCCCGCCACCACCCATGCCTGCCAATACACCATGGCCGTGCCCTTCCTCATCGACGACCGGGACCCTGGCGGCGCGCGGCGGCTGTCGCCCGCGGTCTCGTTCGCCAGCGAGGAGGCCTTCGTCGCGGGCCTGGCCCCGTGCCTGGAGACCCTGGACCGGAACCGGGTGGTCCGGGCCTACCGGAGCGCGGTGGCGGTCCAGGGCGAGGTGCAGGCCGCCTTCCGCCGGCGCGCCGCGGACCTGCTCGCGGCCGGCGGCTGGCGGCAGGTGTTCGGCATCCTCGGCCGGCCCTACACGGTCCTGGACAGCTTCGCCAACCTGGGCCTGTTCGAGCGGCTGCGCAGGATGGGCGTGCTGGCGCTGCCCATGGCGTTCCTGGTTCCGGAAGGCGTCCCGGCCGGGGCGGGGCCGGAACTGCCCTGGCGCTATCCCCACGACCTGTGCCGCAGCGCCGCCCGGCTGGCCCAGGCCGGCCCGGTCCACCCGGTCATCGTCACCAACTACGGCTGCGGGCCCGACGCCTTCACCCTGCAGCGGCTGGGCGCGATCCTGCGGGGGCGGCCCCAGCTGGTCCTGGAACTGGACGAGCACCGGGGGGAGGCCGGGCTGGTCACCCGGATCGAGGCGTTCCTGGACCAGCTGGAAACCGCCCGGGACCCCCTCCCGGTCCCGGGCCCGGACCCGCTCCCGGCGGGATCGTTCCTGCCCGCCGTCCCGGGCGCCATCCGCATCCCCTACTTCGCCGACCAGGCCTACGCCTACAGCGGCGTGCTCAGGTTCTGCGGGCACGAGGCCCAGGTGCTGCCGCTGCCCGGGCCGGCGACCCGGGCCCTGGGGGAGCAGTACGCCCTGGGCAAGGAATGCCACGCCTACTCCATGCTGCTGGGCGACCTCCTGCGCCTGGGCCGCGGCCCGGGCGGGACGGGCCAGGTCTTCTTCTTTCCGGGCACCTCCCTCCCCTGCCTGCTCCACGAATTCGGCCAGGGCATGCAGACCCTCCTGGGGGAGCTGGGGATGGGCCACCTGCGGGTGAGCGCCCCCACCGGGCCGGTGCTGGCGGGGACCCTGGGCCTCAAGGCCATGGAGCGGTTCTACACCGGTCTCCTGGCCATCGAGATCCTGGACAAGGCGGTCTGCCAGATCCGCCCCTACGAGCTGGACCCGGGCGCCACCGACGTCCTGCACGCCAGGAACCTGGAGCGCATCGAGGCCGCGGTGGCCCACGGCGACGTGCTGGCCGCCCTGGACGAGTCCCTGCGCCTGCTGTCCATGATCCCGCGCGCATCTGACCGGGCGCGGCCGGTGGTGGGGCTGGTGGGGGACCTCTACACCCGGGTGAACCCCGTGGCCAACCAGGACCTGGTGCGCTGGCTGGAGGCCCAGGGGCTGGAAGTCTGGCCCTCCCCGTTCCAGATCGACCTGCTGGATTTCGACATCTCCAGGAACCTGTTCCACAGCCTGGAGACCCTGGACCTGCACAACCTGCTCCTCCACGGCAAGATCGCCCTGCTCAGGGCGATCCACCTGTGGCGCATCCGCAGCGTGGTGGGTTCGAGGGTGGCCCGCAAGGCCGAGCCCGGCTACCTGGAGACCCGGCGCCTGGCCTCGGCCTACATGCCCAACGAGGCCAACGAGCTGCTGTTCCTGCATGTGGCCAAGACCGTGGATTTCGCCCGCAGCGGCGTGGACGGGATCGTCAACGCCATCTGTTTCGGCTGCATGGTGGGCAACGCCGCCGCCGCCCTGACCGAGCGGATCCGCCGGGACTTCGACAACCTGCCCATCCTCACCGCCGTATACGCCGGCGGCGACGACCCGACCCGGCGCATGGCCCTGGAGGCCTTCGTCAGCCAGGTTCGGGCGCACCGGCAAAAATCACGACCGCCAGTGGCGGCAGGGTGACGGCCAGGGACCAGGGGCGGTCCATCCAAGGGAGGTCCTCGCTGGCCAGCTGCTGACCGCCATTGCCCACGTTGCCGCCACCGTAGAGTTCGGAATCGGTGTTGAGGACCTCCCGGTACCGGCCGCGGCGCGGAACCCCGATCCGGTAGCCGTGGCGCGGGACGGGCGTGAGGTTGGCCGCCACCACGAGGAAATCCTCGCCGGCCCGCCGGATGAAGCACAGCACGGACTGCTGGGAATCGTGGCAGTCGATCCACTCGAAGCCCTGCCAGTCGAACTCGCAGCGGTGCAGCTCCGGCGATGCGCCGTAGAGGCGGTTCAGGTCCCGGACCAGCCGCTGCAGCCCCCGGTGGAACGGATACTCCAGCACGTACCAATCCAGGACTCCCTGGCTGTTCCATTCCAGCCCTTGGCCGAATTCGGTGCCCATGAACAGGAGCTTCTTGCCCGGGTGGGCGAACATGTAGGCGTAGAGTGCGCGCAGGTTGGCGAACCGCTGCCACTCGTCCCCCGGCATCTTGTTGAGCATGGAGCCTTTGCCGTGCACCACCTCGTCGTGGGAAAAGGGCAGCACGAAGTTCTCGGTGAAGGCGTAGAGCATGCTGAACGTCAGGAGGTCCTGGTGGAAGGACCTGTGCACCGGCTCGTGGCTCATGTAGCGGAGGGTGTCGTTCATCCAGCCCATGTTCCACTTCATGTCGAACCCGAGCCCGCCCAGGTGGACCGGGCGGCTCACCTGGGGCCAGGAGGTCGACTCCTCCGCGAACATCAGGGCCCCGGGGCACTGGCCATGGACCACCACGTTGAGCTCGCGCAGGAAGTCGATGGCCTCCAGGTTCTCGCGCCCGCCATACCGGTTGGGGAGCCATTCCCCTTCCTTCCTGGAATAGTCCAGGTAGAGCATGGAGGCCACCGCATCCACCCGCAGGCCGTCCAGGTGGAACTCCTGGAGCCAGTACATGGCGCTGGAGAGGAGGAAGTTCTTCACCTCGAGGCGCCCCATGTTGAAGATCAAGGTGGACCAGTCCTGGTGCTCGCCCAATCTCGGATCCTCGTGCTCATACAGGCAGCTGCCGTCGAAACGCGCCAGAGCGTGGGCGTCCTTGGGAAAGTGGGCCGGCACCCAGTCCACCAGGACGCCGATGCCCTGGTCGTGGCACAGGTCCACGAAGAAACGGAAGTCGTCCGGAGTCCCGAACCGGCTGGTGGGAGCATAGTAGCCGGTCGCCTGGTAGCCCCAGGAGAGGTCGAAGGGGTGCTCGGTGACCGGCATCAGCTCGATGTGGCTGAAGCCCATCCAGCGGACGTACTGCACCAGCCGGTTGGCCAGTTCCCGGTAATTGAGGAATTCCCCTTCCATGCCCCGCTGCCAGGAAGCGAGATGCACTTCATAGATGCTCATCGGCGAGTGCCGCCAATCGTAGCGGGCGCGCTGCTCCATCCATGCCTGGTCGGTCCAGGAAAAGGCTTCGGCCTGGGGGACGATGGCGGCCGTCCTTGGCCGAAGCTCGAAGCTCTGGCCGTAGGGGTCGGCCTTCAGGAACACCTGCCCGGTGTCCCGGTTGCGCAGCTCGAATTTGTAGAGCGTGCCAGGCTCGAGGTCGGGCAGGAACAGCTCCCACACCCCGAAGCCGGGCCGGACCCGCATGGGATGGCGGCGACCGTCCCAGGCGTTGAAGTCGCCGACCACGCTCACCCGGTCCGCATTGGGCGCCCAGACGGCGAACAGCACCCCCGCCACGCCGTCCACTTCGTGCCGGTGGGCGCCGAGGAAGCGGTAGGCGTGCCAGTGCTTCCCCTCGCCGAACAGGTGCAGGTCGAAGTCCGCAAGCTGCGGGGGGTAGCTGTACGGATCGTGGACGATGTGCTCGCAGTGCTCGCCGTCGCGCCAGACCAGGCGGTAGTGCGGCGGCAGGTGGGCCCCCTGGCCGCGCCACTGGAACAGGTCGCTGGACCCCGTCCGTTCCAGCCGGAGGTTGCCCTCGAGGATGGATACCTCGGCGGCTTGGGGAATGAAGGCCCGGACCACCGACTCCCCGTCCTCAAGATGATGTCCCAGGATGGCGAAGGGGTCGTGGTGGCGGGCTTCGATCAGCTTGCGCAGGTCTTCGTCGAGCAGGGTGGTCTGGTGCATGGTGGAAGCCCCTTCCGTAGGCAGGACCGGCCCGGCTGAAGGGTCGTCCCGATGGCGTTGTCCTCAGGGGATGATTTTCCTCCCGGGAAGATAGATGCTAGATTCTGTTCATAGGGTTTTCCAGTCTGCATGCTCGTGCAACGATGCCGTCTGCTCATTCGAGGGAGCCGCAATGGCGTGTTTCATTGGCGTCGACGTTGGTTCTGAATCCGTGCGGGCCGGGGTGTTCGACCAGGACGGGCATCGCCTGGCCTTCCGCGTCCGCAGGATCCAGCAGTTCCGGCCCCAGGCGGACCACGTGGAGCAGTCCTCGGCCGACATCTGGTCCCAGTGCTGCGCGGCCATCCGGGAAGCGCTGCAGATGGCCGCCGTCGCCCCCGGCGACCTGGCCGCCATCGGTTTCGACGCCACCTGCTCGCTGGTGGCCGTGGGGGCCGATGGGCAGGGAGTCTCCGTCGCCGCCGACGGTGCGCCCGGACACGACATCATCATGTGGATGGATCACCGCGCCGTGGCGGAGGCCGCGGCGATCAACACCACCGGGGATCCGGCGCTGGCCTACGTCGGGGGCGGAGTCAGCGTCGAGATGGAGCTGCCCAAGGTCCTGTGGCTCATGCGCCACTGCCCGGAGCGGTTCCAGCAGGTCTGGAGGTTCTTCGACCTGGCCGACTACCTGGTCTGGCGCGCCACCGGGATGGACGTGGCGAGCACCTGCACCCTCACCTGCAAATGGAACTACCTGGCCCACGAATCCCGGTTCCCCGAGGCCATGCTGGCCAAGGTCGGGCTGGGCGGGCTGCTGGGCAAGGTCCCGGGCCGGATCCTCCCCCTGGGCTCGCCCGCCGGCCACTTGCGCCAGGACGTCGCCGGGCGGCTGGGGCTCACCCCCGACGTCACCGTCGCCACCGGGATCATCGACGCCCACGCGGGCGGGCTGGCCCTGGTGGGCGCGGACCCGGACGGCACCCTGGCCTTGATCGGCGGGACCAGCAACTGCCACATGATCGTGAACCGCGCCCCGGTGATGGTCCCGGGCGTCTGGGGGCCCTACCTCGGCGCCATGCTCCCGGGCTGGTGGCTGAGCGAGGGCGGCCAGAGCGCCGCGGGCGCCCTGCTCGACTGGACCATCGGCCAGGGCCAGGCCTGGCTTGAGCTGCAGGCCGAAGCGAAGGACACCGGCAGCAGCGTCCACACCGTGCTCAACCACTGGGTCGCCGCCCTGGAGGAGCGCGAACCCCATCCCACCCGGCACCTCCATGTGCTGCCGGACCACCACGGCAACCGTTCGCCCAGGGCGGAACCCCTGGCCCGGGGGATGGTGTCGGGCCTGACCCTGGAAACGGGGCGGGACGCCCTGGCGCGGGCCTACCTCGCCACCATCCAGGCCCTGGCCTACGGAACCCGCCACATCATCCAGGCGATGAACGCGGCCGGACACGACATCCGCCGGATCCGGATGTGCGGGGGCGGCACCAGGAACCCCCTCCTGCTGCGCGAACACGCCGACGCGATCGGCTGCGACATCCACCTGGTGGAGGAGGAGGACGCCGTCACCCTCGGCGCGGCCGTGCTCGCCGCCGCGGCCAGCGGCCCCTTCGGTAGGATCAGCGAGGCCGCGGCCAGGATGGTCCGCCCGGGCGGAACGGTGACCGCGCGGCCTGGGGCCCGCGCTTTCCATGATTGCAAGTACGAGGTCTTTCTCCTGATGCACGAGCACCAGGAGAGCCACCGGCAACGGATGGCCGAATACCGGCCCTGAGACCTTCCAGCCAAGGAGAATCCCATGCTCACCCTGAACCTCCCAGCCGCTTCCGCCAAGATCACGCCCGGGCCGGACGAAGTCCTGCTGGTGACCAACGCGGACCTGCGGGAATCCGCCAACATCGTCTGCTGGCCCACCCAGGCCAAGTACGAAAGCCTGCTGGAAAAGGCGCTCGCCGAACGGTTCGGCCTGCGGATCCGGCGCGCCCATCCCTTCAAGGAGGACAAGGGCCACGGGTTCATCAGCAGCCAGCGGGAAGGCAGCGACCTGTTCGCCCGCATCGACCCGGACGCCCCGGTCATCGTCCTGCTCACCGCCTGGCAATACTCCCACCACCTTGCGCCCAGCCTCGCCCGCCATCGCGGGCCGGTGCTCCTGCTAGCCAACTTCGACGGCACCTGGCCCGGCCTGGTGGGCATGCTGTGCCTGGCCGGGACCCTGACCAGCCTGGGCAAGCCCTACTCCCGGCTGTGGTCGTCCGGCTTCGACGATCCCCTGTTCTTCCAGGGCCTCGGGGCCTGGCTCAAGACCGGCCGGATCGAGCACGACACCAGCTACCTGCATGCCGTCGACGCCGCGCACCCGGTCCTGCGCACCCCGGCCGGCCGGATCGGGGTCCAGGTCGGCGAGTACATCCTGGAGCACAAGGAAATCCTCGGCCTGTTCGACACCTTCTGCATGGGCATGATGAACGGCGTCTTCCCGCAGCAGGCCCTGGTCGGCATCGGCATGCCCCTGGAGAGCCTGTCCCAGTCGGCCCTGCTGGTGGAAATGGCCAAGGTGCCGCGGGCCCTGCGCGAGGATTGCCTGGCCTGGTACGAGCAGCGCGGGATGACGTTCCACTTCGGCCCGGACGAGGCGAAGGACCTCACCCGGGACCAGGTGCTCGAACAGTGCGCGATGCTCATCGCGCTGGCCCGTTTCGTCCAGCAGTTCGGCCTGTCGGCGGTGGGCGTCCAGTACCAGCAGGGCCTGGCCCACTCCTGCGCCGCCTCGGATTTCGCCGAAGGCGCCATCGGTTCGGCGGAGCGGTTCCCGATCCCGGGCGCTGACGGCAAGATCATCCGCCCAGGCCAGCCGATCCCCTGCATCAACGAGGTGGACATGGGCACGGCCATTCCGCAGACCATGCTCTGGCGCCTGCTCAGTTCCCTGGGCCTGCCCGCCGCGACCACGCTGCACGACATCCGCTGGGGCAGCGAATTCCAGGGGACCTTCTACTGGGACCTGGAGATCTCCGGTTCGGTCCCGTTCGAGCACCTCAAGGGCGGCATCGCCGGAGCCGAGGGCTACCGCCAGCCGGCCATGTATTTCCCCAAAGGGGGCGCGACCATCACCGGCCAGGGCAAAGCCGGCCGGATCCTGTGGGCACGGGCCCACTACCAGGGCACCCAGGTCCTGCTGCACGTGGGCACCGGCACCGCCGTCGAACTGCCCGCGCCGGAGTTCGAGCGCCGCCGCCGGGCCACGACCTACGAATGGCCGATGCTCAACTGCACCCTCGACGGGGTTGGCCGGGACGACCTGATGGCCGGCCACCAGTCCAACCACATCACCGTGGCCTACGTGGACGAGGCGAAGCTGGCGCAGGTCCTGCAGGCCTTCGTGGCCCAGGCCCTGACCCAGAACATGAAGGTGTTCGTGTGCGGAACCGCGCACGGCCTCCTTCAGCCTTAGAGCCTATCCCGGTAGGCTCTTGATGCGCCCCGCTCAGTTGGATCGCGATCAGCGATCCAACTGAGCCGAACCAGGGCGAAGAACCGGGACCCGGACCTCTACTCGGTCACACGGCCTAGCTCTTGGGTGCGTAGGACTCCAGGATCTTGAACTGGCCGTCCTTGATCTCGATGAGCAGGACGGGCTTGTTGTACGGGTTGTGGTTGGACTTGTCGAAGGTGAACTTGGCGGCGGTGAAGACCGGCAGGTCCTTGGTGTTCTCGATGGCGTCCCGGAACTTCTCCTGACTCCAGGCACCGTTGTTGGCGGTGACCTGCTTGATGCCGTTCTCGATGATCGCCATGCAGTCGAGGCCCAGGTAGCCCCAGATGTTCGCTTCCTTGCCGGGGTGCTTCTTGGCGAAGTCGGCGTTGAACTTGGCGAAGACGGGATCATTGACCGAGGCGATGGTGGTGAAGAAGGAGCCGTCCAGTTCCTTGCCGGCGTAGGGAAGGATGTCCTCGACCATCCAGCCGTCGGCACCGATCATCTGGATGTTCATGTTCAGGGCCTTGGCCTGCTTGGCGACGAGTCCGGGGTCCTTGTAGTTGTCGGCGCAGACCACCAGCACGTCGGCCTTGCCGTTCTTGACCTTGGCCAGCTGGGCGCGGAATTCCTGGTCGCCCTTGTTGTAGCCTTCGTCCGTCACCACCTGGCCGCCCAGCTTGGTGAAGCGGTCCTTGAAGAACTGGTGCAGGGCCACGGTGTAGGGGGAGGCCACGTCGGTGATGAAGGCCGCCCTGCGCTTGCCCAGCTTGTTGTAGCTGTAGTCCGCCAGGGCGGTGCCCTGGTACGGGTCGATGAAGCACACCCGGAACATGTACGGGTGGACCTTGCCGGACTCGTCCACGGTGACGTTCACGTTGGTGGCGGTGGTGGCGATGATCGGAACGTGGGACTCGTCGGCGATCTTGGCCATGGGGATGCCCGCGCCCGAGAAGCTGGGGCCGACGATGGCGACGACCTTGTCCTGGTCGATCAGGCGCTTGGTGACGGCCACGCACTCGGCCGTCTGGTTCTGCCCGTCGTAGGTGACGACCTTGAGCATCCAGCCGTTGATGCCGCCGGCGGCGTTGACCCTGGCCACTTCATCATCGACCGCCGGGACGGCGCCGGGGGCGACGTAGGCTTCGGACCCGGTCATGGTGGTCACGTGCCCGATGACCAGGGTCCCCTTCGGGGCCGCGGCCAAGGGCAGGAGTGCCGCCAGGAGGATCCCCGACAACACTCCGAAGCGGTTGCTTGAGATGTTCGTCATAATTGCTCCTTTTGGACGCGGGGCCGTGTCGTTGCCGCACGGCTCGAGGGGTGGCGGCCTGGGGCCTTCGATAAGGAAGGCGGTCGGATGGATTGGACGGTGGATGCGATATATTAATTGTATGCAAACGTTTTGTCAAACACAAAAGGCGGGTTCCCGGGGATGACGGTCCCGGGGCGTTCCGGGCCGTACTGGTCCCATCCCCACCCCGAACGCCATGGTCCGGGTCCTCAAGCTCCTGCTCACCCCCATCCTGATCACCCTGGCCACTTCCTGGTTGGCCACCGACATCTGGGCAAGGGCTTGAGCGACCGTGATGGCCTCCTGGGAACTTGTCTCCACCTGTCTGGCCACGTCGGAACCGGCCCGGGCCTGTTCTTCGGTCGCTGAAGCCACGCGCCGGGTCGGGTCGGCGAATTCGTCCAGGCCGGTGCGGATGGCCTCCAGGTCGCCCACGGTCGCGACGGCCATGCTTTCGCCATGCACCACCGCCTCCCGGGCCGCGCCGATGAGATGGGCCACCTCCTTGGCGGAACTTCCGCTGCGCTCGGCCAGTTTGCGCACTTCCTCCGCCACGACCGAGAAACCCTTGCCATGCCCTCCAGCTTTGGCCGCCTCGATGGCGGCGTTCAAGGAAAGCAGGTTGGTCTGGTCGGCTATTTCCTGGATGACGTTCACCGCCTGGGAAATCTGCCCCGCCGTCGCGGCGATCCGCGATCGGTGGAATTATTATTGAACGTTCTGAAGAGGCCTGGGCAGCAGCCCGGTGGATACTGTGGGGAACCTGATCGGCTGAGCGTGCAGGATGTTCAAGATAACCGCCAACCCAGAGAAGAATCGGCTTTACGTGACTCTTGAAGGTCACCTGGAACCGTCCGAACGCAAGGAAGTGGCGAAGGCCTTCATGGCCGCCATCAGCGAGCTGCGGTCAGGGTTCGACATTGTCCATGACATGACCGGGCTCCATCCCACGGACCCCGAGGGCCTCAAAGAACTTGTCCGCAGCCAGGCGGCGGCGAAGATCAAGGGTGTGCGGACCGTCATCAGGGTGGTGAAGATCCCCTTGGTCCGCCTCCAGTTCGAGCGGGTGGCCCGGGAAACGGGGTGGGTGTACGAGACGGCCGCGACCCTCCAGGAAGCCGATGAGCGTCTGGACGCGCTTGGGCCGGCACCGGAGCCGGAACGTTGAACGGCCCGGCGCTTATGCCCCTTTAATCAGAGAGTGCCAGGGCTACTTCTTGTCCCGGTCGTAGCGCAGGTAGACCACGTGGGTCTGGAGGTACTCCTCCAGTCCATGGGTGCCGTCCGCACCGCCGATCCCGGACTTGCGCCAGCCCGCGTGGAAGCCTTGCATGGCCTCGAAATTCTCCCGGTTCACGTAGGTCTCGCCGAACTTCAGCTCGTTGCAGGCGCGCATCACGGTGTCGACGTCCTGGGCGTAGATGGAGGAGGTCAGGCCGTACTGGCAGTCGTTGGCCTTGTCGATGGCCTCGTCCAGGTCCTTGTAGGTGGCGATGGGCAGCACCGGCCCGAAGATCTCCTGCTGCATGATGTCGGTCTCCTGGCGGCAGCCGGTGAGCACCGTGGGCTCGAAGAAGTAGCCCTTGGCGGTCTCGATGCGCTTGCCGCCGGTGGCCACCTTGGCGCCGTCCTGCACCGCCCGGGCCACCGCCGCGGTGACGTTCTCCAGCTGCTGCCGGTTCACCAGGGGGCCCATCTCCACTTCGGGCCGGGCCAGCACGTCGCCGACGGTGGTCGCCTGCATCAGCCGGGTGACCTTCTCGATGAACGGTGCCGCCACCGACTCGTGCACGTACACCCGCTCGGCGCAGTTGCACACCTGGCCGGTGTTGATGATGCGCGAAGCGCGGATGGAGGCCGCCGCCAGGTCCAGGTCGGCGCTGGGAGCGACGATGGCCGGGGCCTTGCCGCCCAGTTCCAGGGACACCTTGGTGACGTTGGCCGAGGCGGCGCGCATGACCGCCACACCGCCGTCCACGCTGCCGGTGAGGCTGACCATGCCCACCTTGGGGTGGGCCGCCAGGGCGTTGCCCACCACCGATCCGGAGCCGGTGAGCAGGTTGAAGACCCCCTTGGGCAGGCTGGACCTGGCCACCAGCTCGGCGAACATCAAGGCGTTCAGGGGGGTGTCGCAACTGGGCTTGACGACGATGGTGTTGCCCGTCACCAGGGCCGGGGCCATCTTGCGGGCGATGAGGAAGAACGGGAAGTTCCAGGGCAGGATGCCGGCGATGACGCCGATGGGCATCTTGAACATCAGGATGTTCTCGCCGGGGCGGTCGCTCGGGATGATCTCGCCCAGGTACCGGCGCGCGAATTCGGCCATGTAGTCGAAGTAGTCGGCGGTGAAGCTGGCCTCCACCCTGGCCAGGGGCAGGATCTTGCCCTGCTCCTCGCTGAGGGTGCGGGCGATGTCCTCGCCCTTGGCGCGGACCAGCTGGGCGATTTCGTGCAGGTGCCCGGCCCGTTCGACGGCGGGCTTGCGGGCCCAGTCCCTCTGCGCTCGCTCTGCCGCCAGCACGGCAGCGTCCACATCCGCGGCGGTGCAGCTGGGGACCTCGCCGATCACCTCCTCGGTGGAAGGGTTGAGGACCGGGATGGTCCTGGTGCTGGACGGCTCCACGAACTCGCCGTTTATGAAAATCTTCTTGCAGGTCAAGGCCAGGGCCGTGGTCATGACAGGTCTCCTTTGCAGAAATTCCGCTTTGAGCGGAGATGCCGGCGGGATCGGAGTTGGTGAAAACCCGGTTCCTGCTTGAGTCGAGTGGGCAGATTCCGGCTACCAACCCCATGGGGTGCGCATAAACACGGACGGACTATAGGTTGATCGGTTTGTGTTGACAAGGGAAAGCGTCGCAACATTGACAAAAGGTAACCGTTCACCCATGTTCCGATCGAGCCCTTCGGATGGCGGGGGTGATCCCCATCGCCCCCCCGGGGTTTCACCCGGAAGGCGTCCGCCTCCCGCGTTCCCATGGGAACGATTCGGGTGCCGTCCTCAATCGGCATCCGTCATTTTCTCCGAAGCAGGTTCGCGATCACCTTGCCCAGCCGGATGAGGTCCTGTTCCGCCCGGTCCGACCAGCACGCCGTGTTCAAGCGGACGAAGTCGTTGAACTTGTGGGTGGGCGAGAAGATGTAGCCGGGGGCAATGGTTATGAAAGCCTTCTGCGCTTCCCGGTAGAGTTCCAGGGAGTCCAGCTTGCCGGGCAGTTGCACCCACATCACGAAGCCGCCGGCGGGCTCGATGACCCGGGTGCCCGCGGGGAAATGGTTGCAGATGGCCTGGGCCATGAAGGAGGCCTTCTGGGAGTAGGCGTTGCGGATCTTCCGGAGGTGGGTGTCGTAGCCGCCCCCCTCCAGGAACCTTGCGATGGCGACCTGGGCGAGGAGGGAGGTGCGCACGCTCATGGCGTATTTCTTGGACTGGACTTCCCGGGAGAAGCGGCCCGGGGCCACCCAGCCGATGCGGAACCATGCGGAGATGTCCTTGGAATAGGAGGAGCAGAGCAGGACAGTGCCCTCGCGGTCGAACGACTTGGCCGGCCGCGGCCGGCGGTCGGAAAAGTACAGTTCCCCGTTGATGTCGTTCTCGATGAGGGGGATCCCCTTGTGGGCGAGGAACTCCACCAGGTCGCGCTTGTCCGCGTCCGTCATGAGGCTGCCGGTGGGGTTGCCGAAATTGGGGATGGCCATGACGGCCTTGACGGGGTGGTTGTCCACCGCGAACTTCAGGGCGTCCAGGCTCATGCCGGTGCGCGGATGGGAGGGGATCTCCAGGGCGCGCAGGTGCAGGGCCTCCAGGGCCAGGATGATCCCGAAGTAGGTGGGCGACTCGATGGCCACCAGGTCCCCGGGGCTGCAGACCGCCTGGAGGCAAAGGCTCATGGCTTCCGTGCAGCCGGCGGTGACGACCAGTTCCCCCGGGTTCAGGTAGCAATCGTAGCCGAAGGCCCGCTGGGCGATCTGGATGCGCAGGTCCTCCTGGCCGGCGATGGCTTCGCCGGTTACCTGGGAGAACTTGCCTTCCCGGGCGAGCTGGGCCAGGATCCGGTTGAGCTTGGCCGTGGGCAGCAGCGCCGGATCCGGCAGGGCCGCGCCGAACTGGGCGAAGTCCAGGTTCAGGGTGTCGTGGATCAGGCGGGACGTGACCTCGTCGATGCTGACGCTGGTGGGGTCGCTCGGGAGCGGGGTGAACTCCGGCTCCACCGCGGCCCTGGCGGGGCGGAGCTTGACGTAGTACCCGGACTGGGGACGGGCCTCGATGAAACCCTGGTCCTCCAGGCGCCGGTAGGCCTGCAGGACGGTGGAGAAACTGACGCCGTGCTGGGCGATGGTCTCCCGTATGGAGGGGAGGCGGGACCCCATGGGAAAGGTGCCGGAACGGATCAGCTCCTCCAGGACATGGGCGAACTGTTCGTATCGAGGGATCTTGGGGGTGTTCTTCACGGCGGCTCCCGGATCAGGCCTGGTGCCAGATAACAGTTTGCGAATATTCTAATCTAACAAACCAATTGTTAGTCAACTGTTAGCTAAAATTTTTTATATTGTAACACTGTTATATTTTCAAGGAAGCCCCATATTACTACTGGAGGCCCCCCAGGGTCCTCCAGAACGGGAGAACACCATGACTGCCCAGACCCTCAACTTCAACTCCGACGAGCTTCGCAACCTCGGCGTGGAGGCTTCGGAAGCCGGGTCCGTGGACTACGACCACGTGGCCAGCTACCCCAACCGCAGGGACCGGGTCATCACCTGCACCTCCGGAACCCTGTGGGTGACGGTGGAGAACGACCGCATCGACTTCGTGCTCCATGCCGGCGAGCGCCTTTTCATCGCCGGCCGCGGCAAGGTGGTGATCAGCGGCAAGGGCACCTACCGCATCACCGTGGAGGTCCCCCTGGCGATGGCGTCCTGATCCGCGCTCACCCCGCCTCTGCGGCAGGACAGGCCCCAATGGATGGCCCGCCGCGGCACCCTTGGCCGGCGGCCATCTGCCCTCGAGGCTATCCTTAAGGTTTCCGGGAAAGGGGGGGACAGCGTGGGCGGCCACAAATCCCTCCTGCTGGTCACTCCCGAAAACGCGGAGATCCACCGTTTCCGGCGGCGGCAGTGCAACAATTTCACCCAGGTGACCATGCCGTACCTGGCGGGGTTCGTGGACGAACGCCGATTCCGGATCCGCCTGGTGGACGAGTACAGCCAGCGCATCCCCTACGACGACCCGGCCGACCTGGTGGCCATCACGGTGAACACCCCGAACGCCGCGCACTGCTATGAGATGGCGGACCGGTTCCGCGCCCGGGGCGCCAAGGTCGCCCTGGGCGGACCCCACGCCACCCTCCTGCCGGAGGAGGCCTCGGCCCACTGCGACCATCTCTTCGTGGGGGAGGCGGAGGAGACCTGGCCGCCGTTTCTGGAGGCGTTCCTGGAAGGCTCCGGGGAAGCCCGGTACGTCTGCCCGCGACCCCCGTCCCTGGCCGGGCTCCCGATCCCGCGCCGGGACTTGATCCGGCAGAGGTCCTTCACCAAAGGCGCCGTGTTCGCCACCCGGGGATGCCCCTACCGGTGCGCCTACTGCAACCTCCGGCAGATCTACGCCCCCGGCTTCCGGACCCGGCCGGTGGAGGAGGTCATCGCGGACATCCGCAGCATGCCCAACCGGCATTTCGTGTTCTGGGACGACCATTTCTTCGCGGACCGGGCTTATTCCGTCCGGCTGATGACGGCCCTCAAGGGCCTCGGGAGGCGGTGGGCGGCCCAGACCACCATCGACCGCTGCGAGGACGAGGAACTCCTGCGCCTCGCGCGGGAGGCGGGCTGCGTCTACCTCTTCGTGGGCCTGGAGACCTTCACGGATGCGGGCCTCGCCGCAGCGGGCAAGCCGTGCAACCGAGTTCCGGAGTACCGGGCGGCGATCGCAGCCATGCACTTGCAGGGCATTTGCATCCAGGCCGGGGTGATCTTCGGGCTGGACAGCGACACCAAGGAGGTCTTCGCAGAGACCCTCGAAGTGTGCGAGTCCCTCGGCATCGACGGGGTGACCCCAAGCATCCTGACGCCCTTTCCCGGAACGTCCATCTACCAGGACATGAAGCGGGACGGCCGCCTCCGGAGCGAGGACTGGTCCTGGTTCAACGGCAAGACGCGGGTGGCCTTCACGCCCCGGGGCATGACGGCGGAGGAACTCCTGGAGGGCTTCCAATGGTTCCGGTCGCGGTTCCACGCCCTCCCTTCCCTGTTTCGGCGGATGGCCGTGTCCCGGGCCAACCCGGCCTACACCCTGCTCCTGAACCTCGGCTACCGGTGGTCGATCTAGGGTCAATACCGTTCACTTAGGAAATACCACGCGAACATTGGGCACGTACCGTTGATTGCATATAACCGAACGCGGTCGGAGGTGCCAATTGCACATCTTCCGCTTCACACCTCTTGGGTTTTGTCGGTTGCGACTTGAACTGACGCGCTCATCCAGGATTTCCAGAAGCACTGCTTCGTGGACGGCGTGCCTTGCCCGAGGGGGGGAGAGCCGCTACCAGCGGCAGTTTCCTGCGAACAACCCGGACTGCATGGATGAACGATAGGTGGTCAGGGTCCACCCCTCCTCGGAGCGCTGCTTCATGCATCAGGCCTCGGACAGCAAAGTGGGCCATTACAAGGCCATAGAATTCCTGTCGGAC